>JAEIGA010003476.1_pt1 | contig 24652 bp, 50 predicted proteins | sample 9270691 | NCBI WGS metagenome assembly JAEIGA01 (sample SAMN17057246, study PRJNA624740) | gut metagenome | biome: biome; isolation source: fecal sample | host: Bos grunniens | place: China: Xizang | collected 2019
ACAGCTTAAAAAAGAAACCAATCAAGCCACAGTAGAAATGTTGCGTTTCGCGGGAAGTGCAGAAAATGCTTTATCTGCTAGTATGGTGCAATCTAAAGGATAGGTGCAGGAATAGCTCTTAGAAAAAACTTTAGCTTTAGAGGCTATAGGTAAATCTATTAGCGCAGAAGAACAAGATAGAGTAAATACAATATTTGAAGTGATTAATGCTTTAGAAAAAGAAGCAGAAGCTGAAAATTAGATAATGCTTAAAAAGCAACGAAATATAAGCCTTTTGGAAGAAGAAGTATAGCTATAGCTATAGGATGCTTTTAGTGGATTAGATATTGCTCCTGATATTTCAGAATTGCCTGGTGCAGGAGGATAGCTGGCAGCATACCGTGAACTTTTGCCCTTGGTTACTGAATTAGAGCTAAAATTTAATAAAATAGAAGAGTCTGGTGGAGAGGGTAATTTTTAGCCTTTTATTGACTAGATTTTACAGCTAGATAGTGCTGTTACTGATACAACTGTAGATATTAATAAATTAACTCAAACTCATGGACCGGGTGTACAGAAAGCTCAAGACGCATGGCAAGATTTAGTTCAAACTATAAAACAAGGGGATGCTCCTGTTGAAACTATAAAACAAAAAATAGCAAAATTTAAAGCAGAAGTGTAGAATACTGGAGCAAAAGGTAGAGAAACGTTTTAGACAATTGCACAAGGACTAGATAAAGTAGCTAATTCGGATAGAGCGAAATAGATGTTAGCATCGTTAAAAGAAGGATTCGGAGAAATAGGAGTGTCAGGTGCCGAAGTAATTTTAAAATTAATGGGAATAGCAGACACTGTTGATATGGCAGGGCATTAGATTGATAATTTTAAAGGCAAAGCTTATACTATGGGCGATGCTGTTTCCGCATTCGGTCAATAGGTATCTGCTGTGGGTATGGCTTTAAGTTCTTTATAGGGATTAGAAAGTATTTGGAGTAATGAAGATATGAGCGTAGGAGAAAAATTAATTTCTACTATTACCTCTTTATCTATGATATTACCTATGTTAACCTCTGCCTTTGACGCTAACAATAAAAAAAGATTAAAAGGTGTGGCAACTACGCTAACTGAAATTGCTTTAGGAAAAGCAAAATTACTTTTAGATAAACAAGAACTTGGAACTAAATTAACCAAATCATAGCTTTAGGCCGCAGAAATCGCCAAGAACAATACTGAAAATGCGACTTTATCGGTTAAAATAGCTTTAAAAACTATATTATAGGCTATGGATTTAAAAGAATTAATAATTAAAGGATTGTTATTGGCTGTAATATTAGCTTTAGTTATAGCAGTAGCTTGTTTGGTAAAATCTCAAAAAGAATAGGCTGAAGCTGCTAAGGAATTGGCTGAAGCAGATAAAGAAAAGCTAGAAAACATGAGAGATCAGAAAGAGGAAACTGAAAGTTTAACAGAAAGTATAGTAGAATTGACTAAAGCCTATACAGATTATTTAAGAACAGGTTAGGATGTAGCTAAAACCACTGAAGATATAGATAATTAGACAGAAAAATTAATAAAAGCTTATAAAGATTTAGGTGTAGATCAGGTAACTTTAGACTTAATCGACTAGGCTTAGGCATTAGGTTTAGCTTCCGGAAACTGGGCTGCTTATTACGCAGCCATAGCAGAAGCTGAAAAATAGGCGGAAGATAATGTAGGGAAACAAGCTGTATCGGCGACAGCTACTAATTTAAACGCTCTTTATACAAATTTAACAGTAGGTAGTGCTGGTTATCGCTATGGTAGCGGTATAATATATCGAGACGTTACTGACCCCCACGATGATGATGTAGAGGAAATAATAGATAAATATATTGATTCAGGTTCTGATGCTGTTCGCAATCTTTCAGCTGGAGATTTTACTATTTAGATAGATACTTCTTCGGTTCAAGCATTTTTAAAGGATTATGAAGATCTTCAATCTATATAGGCAGATTTGGCAGCAGCTGGAAAGCAAAATACAGATTTATATAAAGCAATTAGCGAAGAATTAGAGGAAGCTTCTCAGTTTGCAACTTTAATCGTAGACGCTTTGGATTAGGCCGCAGATTATCAAGTTAAAAAAACTTTACAGGATACGGGAATAGATGGCGAACAAATTCATAGTTTAGAGGAATATATAGGAGTTACTACTAAAATATACTAGAAAGCCGAAGCGTTAAAGTTATTAGTGGGAGAGGAAAAAGCTACTAGCTATATACAAAAAACTCTAGGGACTTTAGGTGATTATACAGAATACGAAAATGAGTTAACAGTTATTCAAAAATTATTAAATAATATTAATAATTCGCGTACGGTTAACTCATTATTTAGTGAAACCTCCTATAATGTAATTGACGAAGATGAAGCTGATAATGCAATTATCAAAGAAGTTACTGATTATATTTCTAGCTTAACCGAAGAAGATCTTGCTATAGCTATGTCTATTAATTTTACCTACGTAGAATCTTTAGAAGAATTTAAGGCTTCTTTGGAGGGTTTAAAGGAATTAAAAATAGCAGCAAAATTTACTGTTGATAGTGAAGCAAATTTATAGGAGGCTACAGCAACTAGGGATAATTTATCTGATATTATGGAAGAATTTAAAGACTAGGGCCATATATCAGTTTCTTAGGCAGCAGCCTTTATAGAAGAATATCCGCAATATATTAATTATTTGGTAAAAACAGAAGAAGGATATAAACTTAGTACAGAAGCTATTCATAAATTTAATACAGCTTTAGAAGATCAAGAAAAAGCGTTAGATAGTATGCTTAATCCTGCTAATATAGGAAAAGAAGCAATTTATGGATTTGCAGAAAAATTAATAGGTTTAAAAAATGCTTTTAGTTCAAATTAGACAGGTTATTATAATTTTATAGAGAATGTTAAAGATTTAAATGTTCAATTTGTAGAAGGTAAGGTAGAAGCAGAAGAATATTTTTCGTCTGTAGTAACTGAATTAGATAAAGTTACAAAAGCAATAGAGTCTGGAGCAAAATCCTCTAAAAATTTAGCAATATTCACTAATGAAGTTATGGCTGAAATGATTCTGGGCACGGGAAACTATATAGAAAGCTTAGATGCCGCCTTTGAAGCCGGATCTATTGGAGCAGTTGAGTATCGTAAAAATGTAATTGCTGGTTTAAAGGCTATAGAAAAGTAGGGGCAAACAACTAAAAAAACTTTTGAAAAATAGTTGGAGCTCAATAGCGAAAAAGATTGGGCCAAAGAGGTAAAACAATATCAAAACAAAAAAAAGAAATATGAAGAATTAAGCAAAGAAGCAAAGGAATATGTTGATGAATTAGCATCTATTGAGGAAAAGAATAAATAGTTATCAACTGATTTAGAGAATGCAGAATTATTTACAGGTGTCTATGAGGCAGCAGAAGAGTTTTATCCAACATTAGAAGAAATATTTTAGGATGATTTTACTTTAAAAATAGGAGTAGACACCGATGAAGCTGCAAGACAGCTAAAAGGGTTTGAAGCAGAGTTGTTAAAATTACCTCAGGCTCAAAGAGAAGCTATGGCTGCATATATAGAAAATAATGCAGAACTTTTAAAGGTTAATAGAAAGACGGCGGATAGAGTAATAGCAAATGCGAAATCAATTCTTAATGGAACAGCAAACGCTGCAACAATGTCAACCGAAGACTTTACAGAAGCCACAGGTGTTATTTTATAGGCGGGAGCAGAAACCATGGGCGACGTGGGAACTGCAGCTCAAGGAGTAGTAGAAGCTATATCAGATACATTGGATAATTTTACTGTTACAATTACAGCCACTCCTAAAATAGTAGACTGGGTTCAAATATTTGACAATCCCGCCTTAGATTGGATTAAATTTCCTGTCGTTGAATATACCGTGGATGGCGGATTAGGAGAAAACACCAAAAATTCGATAAGTGCTATAGGTGAAGCTGTTGCTGACTTAGCTAACCTATCTTCTGGAAATTCAGTTGATTTAGGATCTTATCGCCCAGAAGGAACGGCAGGAGATCCCGAAGATATAGAATTAGATGATGAAGACGATGATAAAGATAAAGATGATAAAGATAAAAGTAAAGTAAAGTCCAATAAACAAATAGAGCGTTATAAAGAATTAAATGATGCTATTGATTAGATTACTGATACTATGGAAGAAGCCGCCGATGCTGCTGATCATTTATATGGCGGAGCTAAAATAGATGCTTTAGAAGAAGAAATAGCCGCTTCAGAAAATTTAGTTGAGATTTATAAACAACAAATTGAAGAAGCAGAGGCTATGCGTAAGTTAGATCAACAACATTTAGATAATTTATTGCGTCAAAAAAATATACATTTTTAGTATGAAGAAGGCACAGGACGTATTCTTAATTATACTTAGGCATTATTGCCTTTGTACGAATAGTTGCTTGAATATGAGCGACAAATGGCTAATATGTCTAAAGAAGAACAAGAGAAGTTTAAAAAATCAACTTACGAACCTCTACTGGAATATATTAATGACGTAGAAGCCGCAGTAAAACAATATGATCAAACTCGTAAATTGATTACTGATACACAAAAATCGATACGAGAAGAAGTATAGAAACAGAAAGATAAAAAGTTACAAATTTTTAAATATAAAATAGAACTTGAGTTAGATATTAACGAAAGAGAAATGAAAGTACTTGATTTATTGCTTAAGCGTATAGAGGATGATGCTTTTAATGCAGCAGAAAAGATAGAGTTATTTGGTAAAAAAGCTGGAGAGGCAATGGAAAATTATGAGGTAAATAAAAAAGGTATTGTAGACCTATTGGCACAACATGGTTTAACTATAGATATGTTAGATAAAATGTCTCCAGATCAACTAAAAATGGCGGGCTTATCCGAAGATGAAATTAAAACTTTGTAGGAATTAAATGAGGGTATGATTGAAAGCTTAGAAGAAGTTATGGAGCTTAAAGATGAAGCCGAGTAGGCTTTAGTAGATTTATTTGATAGTTGGATAGAAAAGATTGATGAAACTATAGATAGATTTAATTTACTAACTGATACTATGTCAGCTTTCTAGAATATAGCTGATGTATTAGGTCATAGTACTTTAGGATTAGATTTAGAATGGCAAAAGAAACTTATAGACACTCAAAACCAAATAGGTTTGGATCAAATTGAATCTTTAGTGGAAAAAAAGAATGCGGTACAAAAAACCGTAGAAGAAGCAAATAAAGGTTTAGCTGACGCTGAAGCTCGTTTAGAACTTGCTCGAAAAACTGTAAAAGATGAAAATGTTATTAAAGAGCTAGAAGCTGATGTTCAGTATTGGCAAGAATTAGTTACTAAAACCGAAATGGAATTAGAATAGGCTACCGCTGATGTTTATACTAGCTTAGATGAGTTTATAACTCAGGCGGCCGAAAACTATAAGCGAATGACAAATGCTATACTTGAAGAGTGGGAACGTTCTATTTCCGCAATGGGTAAGACTTTAGCTGAAACTATGGATATGTACGATAAAGCTTCCGAAATGGAAGACCGTTATGTGTCTAATTATGAGAAAGCTTATTCTTTAAGTAAATTAACTAGTGATTTAGAAAAATCTTTAAACAATACCTCAAGTCTTAAACATCAATAGCAAATTAAGGCTATGATGGAAGAGATTCAAGAAATTCAAGAATCAGGTAAAATGTTAAGTCAATATGATTTAGATTATTTACAAAAGAAATATGAGTTGACTGTTGCGCAAATGGCTTTAGAAGACGCGCATAATGCTAAAACTTCAGTGGTTAGACGACGCGACAGCGAAGGTAACTGGGGTTATGTATATACTGCCAATGAAGAAGACAAAGATGCGGCAATGACAACTTATCGAGATAAAGTATATGAAATGATGGAATTAAATGAAAACTTTATTGAAGATACAGAGGCTAAACTTTTAGAAGCTCGTCAACGAATGAGCGAGGAGATAGCGGCTTTAGCTGATATGGCGTTAAGTGAAGAGGAATATAATCAGCGTGTAGAAGAAATTATAAATCATTATTAGGAATTAGACTCATATTATTTAGGAGAAATTGAAAAAGCTATAGGATATAATAACACTCTTTATGAAGGTGATGCTTTAGCTTTTGCGGAAAAAGCTGGATTTAAATTAAGCTCAGCAATAGCATTCAAGAATGATTATGTAACCATTACCGAAGAGATGGCAGCAACTATTCTTAGTATAGAAGAATCAACTTTTAAATCTCGCGAAGATTATTTACGTGCTTTGTCAGAGGCTACTGGATTAAGTATAAATACAGTAACTAAAATGCATGAAGACGGAATTATTGCTTCTCTTAGATTAAGCGAAGAACAAAGGGACGCTTTAGCGGCCGTTGATGAACAAAATTTTGACAACAAAGAAGATTATTTAAAAGAAATAGCTAGAATTACTGGATTAAGTATAGATGAGGTTACAGCAATGTATAATGCCGGAACCTTACAGGCTATGATTGCTACAAACGCTTTAGAAGGTACAGTTTTGGGTAGTAATACCGCTATGACCTTAAGTTTTGGTTAGACAACACTTTCTACAGTAACCGGTTATGCTACTTCCGCGGCTGCCGGAGCAGCTTTTGGTGCGGCTAACACTGTTTTAACTGGAACTTTAAGCGCTAACTACGCTAGTTTCTCTGCGGTTGTCAATACGGCTTTAGGCATTGCTGATATGTCTTTAGCTACTTTTGGAGCTGTTAGTTCTACTGTTATGGATACGGCAAAAACCAAATCGAATAATTTAAAATCTTCGGTTAAAACTATGGGTAGTCAAATGACTAATAGTTTTAAAGAAGGACGTACTGCGGTTAGTACTTTCTAGTCTGTCTATTCGGCAAAAATAGGAAAATGTACAACCGATACGCTGGCATTTACAGGCGCAATTACAGCTTTGATGGCAGCTCTAAAAAAAGCAAGTGGTATGGGTAGTGGCTCTTCAGTTACAGCAGGATCCTCAGGTGCTACTAGCGGTCTTGAATATATTGGTAATGCGGTTAAAAATGGAACAGTATCTATAGCGGAGGCTGCAGAATTTATAGCTGGATCTATTTGGATGGATGGTAGTTCCGGTTGGGGTAATGGCCAGGAAAGAGTAAATAAGATTAATGAGATTTTTGGAACAGAAAATGGCTCAGCAGTTTATGATGCAGTTTAGGATATTATAAACGCGGAATCTTATGAAGGTATAACCTATTCAAAATGGCATGAAGATATGGATAATGGCTTTGCTATTTTAGGTGGTTATTCTTATGAATCTCTTATGAAAGATTTAGCTGCTATGGATACCGGTGGTTATACTGGAAAATGGGGACCAGAAGGAAAAATAGCTATGTTACATGAAAAAGAATTAGTTCTTAATAAATAGGATACATCTAATTTCTTAGTGGCATTAGACGTATTAGATAGAATTATTACAAATATTTCTGCAAATAGTTTACTTTCTAATCCTTTATATTCTACCAGTATAAATGGTATGGAAGGTATAGGTAATAATGAACAAAATATTACAATCCACGCGGAATTCCCAGATGCAACTAGCGCAAAAGACATAGAAGAAGCATTTAATTTAATGATTAATAGAGCATCTCAATATGCTAATAGAAAATAATTTTACAGGGTGAACTTTATTAAAGTTCACCCTATTTTCTTTTTGGTCAAAAATAAGTAAAAAAATTGCATATTTCTTTATATTTTAAGAGAATAGAGAGAAAGGAGAGAATCAATATGTCTTCACGTAGTGAACAATTGGTTGAAAGTTATTTAGAAGCTACTGCTTGTTTGGTGGACGCAAAGATTTCAGCTGTAGCTTTTGATAAAACTCTACCTTATTCTATAACTAAAAATGATAGAAAAGGTAAAGGTATTTATACAGTTAGTGATAAAGAAATTACTTTTGACGTTTATTCAGAATATTATGATTTAGAAGTCGGTTAGAAAGTATATGTAACCATTCCTAATGGAGATTTTTCTGAGCGAAAATTCATTAGTAATATTATTAAAGATGAAGAAACAACAGAAACCAAATATAATTATAGATTTCCAATGGACTCTTTGGTTTTGTAGGATGAAGAAATAATTTGGGATAATGATTTTCTTACAGCTAATCAAGGTGAAGAGTAGGCGAAAAAAGAGTGTAAATTTGGTGAAATTTAGAATTTCGTTGATGCTTTGGATTCAAGTTTAACTCGTGTAGTGTTATCATGTAAAATTCAAACCCTGTTACAAAATTATAACATTGTTTCTGGACACTATGGCTTTGGAGCAGTGTTATTGACTAAAAACTTAAGCATGGGCTATGATAATTATGATGAAGCTGAAGATAAATTGGAACAAAGATTTAATTCCTAGAATTTTGAAAATGTTGATGAGGGTATTGAATACTTAAACTCTCTTATTCAAGAAATTTCAGAAGAATTAGGAAAAAGTGATAATACCTATTGGACTTTACATAATTTACAAGTGTCTAGTCAAAATATGATAGGTAATTTATATAAACATACGGGGCAATAGTTATAGGCTAAAGGTTTTGATGTAAGTCAATTAAATAGCTTAAGTTTTGTTATACCTTATATTTATCAGGATGGAGATTTTCAATAGGCAGGTTTAACTTCTAATTTTGAATTACAGTATGAAAACAATGAAAATTATCACAATCTTATATATAATGATTTAAAAATTTCTTGGGGATATGCTCAAGAAGATTATAATCAAGATACTTTAATTTTAGGTTATTATGGTAGGGGTTTGGCGGCGAGTACTAATAAATTGGTAGTTCGCGAGATTAATCATTCTAACGAAGAAAATGTAAATTATTTAAATTTAAATGCAAGTAATGTGCAAATATAGATAGATATGGGTAGCTTTGGTAGTATAGTGGGCGGTTGGAATAATATAGGAACGGGTTTTAAGCTTAATAGATTAATAGAGTTAAATTATGAGATGAATGGTGTAATAATCAGCAATCTGATGACTGATTATAAACCATATATTAATTTAAGAGCTAATCGTACTAATAATACTACTTTAATGTCAATGACATCAAAGCCTATAACTTTGTTTTAGGATATTAGTGTATATAAAGATTTTATTACCACTTTTGATTTATATATTAAAGATTAGGGCGGAAAACTTATGTCTGATTTTTATCTGTATGATGAGAATGGAGTAGTTATAGACCCGAATTATAGCAACTAGACTTATTATGCTGAGGCTAATTTGCCCGAATCTTATTTAAAAAGTGTTCAAACTATTAGTATAAAATGGATAATACCATGTATAAATTCAATGATAAAAAGTCCATTAAAAAATTTACCTAGTACTGTAGAAGGAACATATTATGCCACTTTAGATTAGTTAGAGCCTTAGTATTTTAACAATTAGCCCTGGTTTAATAATTTAAGCGGAAATGTATAGATAAAAGAAGTTTATGATTTAAGCGAGCCTAAAAAATTAGTATCAATAACTTATAATGAAAAAAAAGAAGTGCATATTGAATATACTTATTTAGATTATTCGGCTTATGAATATAGCAAAGATCCTCTAGTTACTTATAATAAATTTTATTTTTTTATTGAAAAAAATTATTCTACCAATAAAGTTAATAATTATATTTAGGGGATAGTTAATGCTAATTCAGTAGCTTATAAGGTTTTAGATTTTGGTACATAGAGCGTTTATGGATCAAAATATGCTTTTTATATAGCACCTGATGATTCTGAAGGCTATGAAGAGTATATACGTGGTGAACAAATTGGAAACGAAGTTGTGTATAGCACTGTACGTTTAATTCCAGAATTAAGTTGTGTTAGAGAAAATCCAGTGTCTATTACTACTTAGGAATTAATGCAAAAGGCCTTATCAACTAATTTGGTAAGCGGAGTGGGCGAAGGTATAGAATGGTCTTTAGAAGATTCAGATAAAACCTTTTTAAAAGGTGAAAAAGTAAAAGTAAATAATAAATGGTGTTATGAACTTCGTGTAGATAATGCAAAAATAACAAATATAAAACGTAATTGTAGCTTAGTTAAATGTCGTATTAAAATAGAAGGAAGAGTATATGTTCAATATTATTCTATTCCTTTTGTTTCGTTTGGTTCAGCGGTTGTTGGATTGAATTTTAATCCTATTATTTCTTATACTCATTAGGGCGGTATTGAAAATAATGAAGCTTATAGCGAGCCCCTTGGAGTAATTATGAGCGCTACTGATGGACAAACTTCATATATTAATGATTATGATACTCGTTATTGGCAAAGCAATGACAGTAAGATAGGTTTTAGGGAATTAAATGATACAGGCAGGCCCCTTACAGTTTTTACTTCGGTAAAAAGCTATACCATTCAAGTTGGACTGCTGTATTTCTCTCGTACTAGCTATACATTAAGCGCTAATACTTATTATTATCTTAAAAGCGATGCTGGCGCTTATTTCTTAATATATGTAGGATAGAATCCAAATTATTTTATATTGGTTGGAAAAAAACAATCTGATGACTATTATTTGCGAACCTTTAGTGACTCAAAACAAGATTATGCCGTGCATCAATATAATAATGGAGATAAGGGGGAAAAATTAGGAACGATAGCTTTAAGTGCTCCCGCTTTATATTCGGGCAATAATTCTTCTTATAATTATAAAACTGTATTACAAACTGGATTCTTGCCGTTAAGTGGGAATGAAGAGGTGTTTAATTAGCTATCCTTTTCAGAAATTTAGCACGATATAGGTATTTCAACAGAAACGCCCAGAATAGGTTAGGTGGCAAATTTTCCTGATGATGTCAATATAAATCTAAAAATTATGAATACAGAATCGCATAATATAGATGCTACTTTAGGGATTTCTAAATGTTTTAAGGCTTTAGCTTTTACGGCAAGTGGAAGTTACGATAGTAGTGGTCGATATTATTATGTTTTAAAAGATATTATTAGTTCTACATCAATAGTTAAAAGTACTGAAAATAATTTATTATTAACAAATACAAAGAATACAAGTATAGATTATATAAACAAAAAAGACTGGACTCAATCAGCATATATGCGAGTTTTGGTAAAAAAGCTTAGCAATGAAATTTAGATGCGAATACCTCAATCACTTAGTGCTAAAGACTTTCCACTTAAAGAAGGAAATCGAATAGGTAAGTTAAAAAAGAATCTATCTAATTTATCTGATGGAATAACTTTTTCTTTTCCTAATGGCGCAAATGAAAATACTGTTTATTCATCAAATAGCGCAATTGTTATTAACACTATAGCTTAGGAAACATTTAGTGAAAATGAGGAATATTATTATCTATATGTTCCACATATTACAGTAGGAACTATGCCAGGAGTAAATGTTACTTAGAGGGATAATATTATATGGGCAATAGAAATAAATAAAGAAGATGGAGATGGAGTATAGAAAGTTAATAGTAATTACAATCTGTTTAACATAGATCCAGAAATTGGTGCTCCTTCGTTTAAAAAAGATGGAAATGCAACTAAGTTAGTTCCTTATCCTTTATATGTATAGGGAGATCAAACCTATTGTATTAGCGCTTATTATGTTTCTCCCGACTAGACCACGATGCAATTATTATGGCATTAGCCTTTGATTATAAAACAAAACCTATATAAAGAAGAAATCTTAAATGATTGGAATGGTGAATTAATTTTAGATGATGTTTCTTAGTTAATTATGTCTTCTACTTTAGGAGCGGGTAAAAAAGATAATAATAATCTTTTTAGCGGAGTGTTCTTGGGGGCAGTTAGCACAGTAACGGATGACACTCGCAGTCATGACGTTTATGGTTTGTATGGATATAGTCAAGGTCGTCAAGCTTTTGGATTTAGAGATGATGGTACAGCTTTTATAGGCACGGCGGGTAGAGGTCGTTTAATATTTGATGGCAAAGAAAGTACTATAAGTTCTGGAGGATATAATTCATATAATCCTGGTATGTTTATAGATTTAGATGATGCAGTTTTTAATTTTCATATAAATACGGTAGATGATAATAATTCTCCTGATGCTTTATTTAAAATAGAAGAAGTTGATATGCAGAAAGAATCAAATAATATTCCAATTATAGAAATATCAAAATTTACTTAGCGTCTGGGTAAGCCAACTAATTTATAGTTAGACTTAATTTCTAATACCATCACCGGAGTAAAAACAATAACGGGCATTGATGAATCGGCTTTAACTATAGACTCAACACATACCAATATAATAACTCCCAAAAACAGATATGATAGTAATAGTTTAGGGACAATGGAAAAATTTTAGCTTAACAATTGTAAAGCTTTAGATATAAATTTACCTTTTAGCACAGGACACGGAGAAAATTAGAAAAATTATGAAACAACAATTTGGGAAGTGTTAAATTATTTATATACTTATCTAACTAATTTAGATGATATTGATCATTCTAAGGCTCCGGAACATATAACTAATTATAGTTTACAAGATGCTTTAGGTATTATAAAAGATAAATAAAGAGAAAAAGGAGAAAAATAATATGTATAAAAAAGAATTGGAGCAGCTTTATGCTGCTCTAAACACTATTTTTACCCAAGGAGAAAATACTATAATAATGGGATAGTGTTTATCTTATTTAAAAAAAATTATAGAAAATATACCTTATAATGAGAAAGAGGAGTGATAAGAAATGTCAATACAAGCACCTATTTTAAATAGTGTATTGTCACCCGCAGTTTAGTCAAATGAAAAAATTACTCTTAAAGTATAGTATCGTTTAAGTCGAGGAATTTCAGAAGCAATAGCTAAACAGTATGCGGTTAATTTTTTATTTAAAACTGTTCCTTTAAATACTGTATTAGTTGTACAAACTAGAATAATAAAACATTAGGTGGGAGAATATATACTTTTAGAAATAAGCAATGAGAAATTCACCCCCGGTGAAAGTTATAAAATATAGATGCAATTTATAGGCGGAACTGAAGGTTATTGGTCTACTCCCGCGACTTTTAAGGTCGCCGCATAGCCCAGAATAGTCATAGAACATGATAATATAGTTTCTTCTAGTAATTATAGGGGAATATTTTAGGCAAGTATTTTAGATAATTCTGAGTCTATACAAAGTAGTAAATTTATTTTAAAAGATTATACGGGCAATATTATAGAAGAAAGTGAAGAAATTATTCACAATAGTTTAAATGATGGGCCAGTAAATGAACAAAGTAAACATTATAATCCCTCAGAATATTCAACAATAATTTAGACAGAAACCTATACATTTATCTCAGAATTAAAACATTTGTTAAAGTATTAGGTTATTTGGAGGGTAATTACCAATAGTGGTTTGGAAATTGAAACCGAACCGTTAGAGATTATATAGATAGAAGAATTAGAGCCGGATTATATTTTAGTTTTAGAAGCCGTACCCGATGAGGATAATGGAATAATTGATGGTTATTTGCGCTATTGGGATAAGGATATGAAAGATTATGCAGAATGTATAGATTTAATTTTTGGTAATTATATTCTATTACGTTCTAGCAGTAAAGATAATTATCAAACTTGGCAAGAAATGTCTCGTATGACAATAAATTCTTTACATTTAGATGGAGTAAATAATAGATATTCACGTAAATTTTTTCAAGATTTTTCTGTAGAAAGTAATATTGCTTATCGCTATGCTTTATAGCAATATACAGGAGAGTATAGTTCTAAAAAAATTAAATCTAATACTGTAGTAATAAATTATGAGCATTTATATTTGTTTGATGAAGAAAGACAATTAAATTTAAAATATAATCCTAAAATATCTACCTATAAAACTAATATCTTGGAAACTAAATAGGATACTATTGGAGGAAAATATCCTTATATCTTTAGAAATGGTAGTGTTATGTATAAGGAATTTTCAGTTAACGCTTTGTTATCTTATCAAGCTGACTCATTAAATTTATTTGGTTTATCAGAGAAAGATATAGAGGCTCGTCCTTATAATCCCTCTTTATCCAATGAAAATATATAGTCTGAAAAAATATATCGTGAAGAAGTAGTAAAATGGCTTAATAATGGTTAGCCTAAATATTTAAAATCTAGCACTGAAGGTTTAACTAAAATTTATGTTATGAATGTTAGTTTAACTCCAGATGATACGTTAGGTAGAATGTTATATACTATTTCTTTTACCGGCTATGAAATTGGTGAATCTGACGAATTAGTATTTAATTTACCTAATATAAATTTAACCAGTAGTAATGAAACTTTAATAGCTTCTCCTTTTGACTATAGTAATGGTGATTTTTGTTTTTGGTATTCTGATCCTCTAGGAGAAATTAAAGTTAAGAATTTAGTATTGAGTGAAATTGATTAGTTATCTAAAGTTGTAATTTATACACCTTCTAGTGATTATCCGCTAGAGATAGTAGTGGGATAGGCGGGTTTAAAAATAGATAATTTAGAGTTTAATTGTATTGAAATATATCATCCTCAATTGGAACAAAATTATTATATGAATAATGGTTCTAGCGAAGATTATTCCGCTGGGGTAAAAACTCCATGGATTAGCTATATTATTGAAGAAACTCCTGAATTGACTGATGAAACTCCAAATAATGGCATAAGTCAAGTTGTCGATATGAGTTTAAGTCAAGAAGTTATAATTGCTACAGTGGACTTAGATACTATTATTCATAATTATTCCGAAACATATAATGATTTTATTAATGAAAATCAAGAAATAAAAGTGCACGAAGTTTTACAGAATATAATAGATTCCGACTATCATAATGGCGCGCATCATGCAAAATATTCCACCTTTATTTAGTTATAGTTTATTCCTATAAGTACTGATTGGAAAGCAATTAATTCCGAAGGAAAACTTATAGAAGAAACAAGTTATATAAAAATGAAAGAATCAATTAGTGATAAAGATTATTAGACAGTGCAAATTCGACATAGTTTAAATTTAGAAAATTTACAACTAGCGGAACTTAATATAGGATCTAATATTTAGGTTCATTGCGCCTTTAGAGGTGTATATTATAATTTAAAAGAAGAGTAAAGGAGATGAAATAATTGGTTATTAAAAATTTAGAATATTTAAATGATTAGGAATTTTTGATTGAATTAACAAAAACCCCAATCAAAAAGGTTTATGGAAAAATTACTTTATTAGACATTAATGAAGAACCTATAGAAAGTATAGAGGGAACAGTTATAAGTGGTAATATTAATATAGATGGAAAATCTGCAATACGCCGTACCTGTTCTTTAAATTTGACGGCCAATTCTTTCGTTTCTAGCTCCATGACTTGGGGAGCCAATAGAAAATTCTTTTTAGAAATAGGAATAGAAAATAATCTAAAAAACAATGCTTATTCTAAAATTTTATGGTTCCCTTAGGGAGTTTATGTGATAACTAGCTGTAGTTTTTCTGAACAAACCAATAATATGAGTATTTCTATTTCAGGTAAGGATAAGATGGCACTGTTAAATGGAGAAATAAGTGGAACTTTTGGACAATCAACAATTTTGGATGTTATAGAAATAGAACAGAAAGATGGTAGTTATCTAAAAGAAAAAATAGAAATTAAGAATATACTTAGTGATGTTTTAACCCTTTATGGTAATGAATTAGGTTCTAATATAATTATAAATGATTTAGAAAATTTAGGATTAAAGTTAGTGTCTTATTAGGGCCAAAGTCCTTTATATATAAAAGCTCCAGTACTAATTGTTGAGCAAGAGGGACAATATTTGATATAGGAAAAAAAGGAATATACAATTTCTAATATTGACCCTAGTGCAATTTGGGGAGCAGAATGGATATTTGGAGATTTTCTTCCTGAACCAAGTGAATTTAGAAGTTTAAAAAATATAATAGAAGGCGCGCGCGATGAAGAATCGAACTTAGATTTAAATGAAATATATTTAAAATTTACAACCGTGGCGCAAGAAGGGATCAATCCAAATGCATATATATATGCTGATATTGATCCTAAAACAATGGAAAATTATTAGGACTTAGATTATTATTTATTATATAGTGTAGAAAATAAAGATTTAGCTGGGTATTTAGCTACTCCATTAACTTATTATGACGATTTAATAGCCGGGCCTAAGGATACTATTACTTCAATTATAGATAAAATTTGCTCTATGTTTGATGGAGTTTATGAATATTTTTATAATGTATATGGCTAGTTTATTTTTTAGAAAAAAAAGATGTTTATAGACACAGCTTGGTCGCCTTATACTTATCATATAGATGGACCAATTATTACTGGAACGGATCAAACACCAGAATATTCTTTTGTTTTTGAAGATACTAAATTAATTAGTTCTATTGGTGTTAATCCCCAAACCACAAAGATTAAAAATGATTTTATAATTGTTGGTGAGAAAAAAATAGAAGGAACTTCTTTAGTTTCTCCCGTACGCTTGCGATATGCAATAGACAAAAAACCAACAAAATATCGTCCTATAACTTTCACTTATGAAGAAGCTAAAGAATTTAATTAGGCACATCCAGAATTAAATAAAATTAAACCTTAGCCTATGGTGGCTTTGAGAAAATTAACAGAAACTTATGATTCTATCTCTGATCATATTGAAGATTTATTTCTTTTTAATGAGGATACCAATAGCTTTATGTGGGTGGATTATGATGTAGGTCTATAGCGTTCGGCCGTATGGATACCAGTAAAAGATGAAAATAATAATATAGTGTATGACTCTGATTCTGGAACTTCAATAAATGATATTTATACTACTTCTTATCCAGAAGATTTGTATGAAAACGCTGAACTTTTGGACGGTAATGCTAAACCTGAAACCTTTCCAAATAATGATTTTGGTTGGAAAAGTTTAAATCGCCCTAATTAGATTATATATCGTAATTCTGATGGGTTGACTTTTTTCTCTATGTCAAATAAAAATTTTAATAAATCTAATTTAAAAGTAAATCAATGGATATATTTTGGAGAAAAGATAAATGGTGACGATAAAAAAAATTAGCATAAATTTTTAATAGAAAATATAGTTGAAGGTATTGCGGGGCGTACACGTATAATAATTAGCGACCCGAAACAAATCTTAAAACCGTTTAAAATTTATTTTGATATATATGTTTATATGGGAGAGGCCATAGAGAATTGGTATTTTCCTTATCGTGGTTGTGATTGGCGAGAAATTATTTATAGAATGGCTTTGGACTATAATCGTTTTAGCGGAATGGATAATTTTTTATCTAAGGTGCGACAAGCCAATCCAGATACGTGCCGTTTTGGCAAAACTGGCTATGAGCAATATTATACTGATATTTTAGGTTTTTGGCGTGATATTTATTATATTAAAGATGGGGAGGATTAGCCTTCTTGGGATGCTGAAAAATTAGCCGATTTAAATGGTTTATCCTATTGGTTAGAGTTTTTAGATGGCGGACAAAATACCGATATTTTATCTATACCCAATATAGGGCGTAGAGAAGAGGTAATTGTAGACAAAGACGTTAAAATGTTATTTGATATTGAAGCTCCTCCTCTTATGTATTATCTTGGAGATAGTGTACCTCAAACTACTTTAACCTATACACCGTTAAAGATATCAGAAGATTTAGAGCCTTTGTTTAATATAGCTAGCTATGGAAAATCAGCTAGTGTTGTTTTAGATGAAAAATTATTGAATTCAACTAGCTTTAATAAAAGTTTGAATATAAGTGCAGTGCCAATTTATTGGTTAGAGCCTAATACAAAAATACAAGTAAATAATTATGAAAAAGCTAACGGAGATTATTGGTTAGAAAAAATATCTTTTACTTTAGGGCATAGCGGAATGATGACTTTAAATGCTACTGAAATAAATGAAATTTGGTAAGGAGGAGAAATAATGGAATTATATCAAAATTTTAAATTAGAAAATAATAGGGAATATAAATTCTCGATAGAAAATGAAAATTTAAATATTCAAACTACCTCCGCTCCATTTTATACTTTAGACTTTTGGAAATATTATTATTAGTACGGAACAAATTTTTTACCTTTTTTTGGTGTAACAGTTAATCAAAAAACACTTGTAGAAGATACACGAGATCATCTATTAATACCTAATATTTTAGAAACAGAAAAGGTAGGCAATGAAATAAAATTATAGTTTGATACTCCTCAAAATCTTAATAATTACTATGAAGATGTAGCAGGTGTAGTAATAGAAAATATGAATAATGTTGAAATTGAAAATTATTGTTATTTTTCTTTTGAAAATACAGAAACTAAACCTATGAAATTAACTCATGCCAAATATTCTTACAAATATTAGTACGATGAAAACCGCCCTTATTCCACTACTGAATTTGAGTTAAAAGACGAAACAGTTTATTGTAATTTGTGGAAAGAGGTCTATGACAGATGGGATAGCTTTGTTTCTCTTAAGCAGTATTCTCTATTGCCATATTATTTATAGGGCACAATTAAAATTGGAGGAGATGCTAAAATAAATAAGCTTATAACCAATGGAAAGGAACAGCTTGAAAATTTGAGATATATGGAATTAACTGGGGAATTTAAAGAATTTGAACAAATCAACGATAATACAGGTAGATTTTTAAAATTTAAATATAAAAATTAGGATACAACAGAATTTAAAACTATTCAAGTGTATTTAGAAAATAATCAATTTCCGCAAGTGTATAGTATAAAAAGTTGTAAAAAACTAGAATATGATTTAAAAATTTCGACCGTTCATGGTAACGGTGATAGCGATGATCGTTTTATTCTATATTATAATAAAACTTAGAAAATAATCAGAACTCCTCATTCAGATACAATGGGATTACATATTCTTCGTTTAGAGCCCGTTCATGAAAATGAAGTGTTTGATATATAGCTTTATACCGATATTAAATTTGCCGCTGGGCAAAAAGAAAAAATCAAACTCTATTTATTAAATTCTAGTCTTTTACGTTCATCATCAAATTTAACAGTTGAAGAAAACTTAATTACCTTGAGTTCTTCAGAAAAATAGATAACTTTAAAAGATACAAGAACCAATAAAGAATATACTAGTTTTACTAATGAATTAAAATTAATATATTTAGAAGGTTATAAGGATGGACTAATAATCGAGGGAAATGAATGTATTAGTCCTAATGGTTATTTTCTTATCCAAGAGAATATAACTAAAAATTTACGCGAAGGAAGTATAATAATGATACAGCCTAGCGAAGATAATAATAATTATAGAATTAAAATAAATAATAATATTTTAAACTTTAGCAAGATTCAACCAATAATATTAAAATTAGATGAATTAGAAACAGAGTTTTAGATAGAAAATATGTAGAACTCTTTTATTAAAATTAATTTAATGGTAATGATTGAGCTTGAAGGAGTCAAGGAGGTTAATAATAATATGAGACAATACTATTTCAATCCGGTACCTAACCATTACACCATTAATTTAGATTTAAATACCTATACAAAAATTGGTATATAGGCTTTACCGGGAGCATAGATATATTTTAATGGTAAAAGCGAGCCGGTGGTAATTAATAATACTGGTATTTTTGAAATAGACTTAAAAAATTATGGTTATATAAATCAAATTGCATATGATGGCACAAATGTTATTTCAGGACCAACGCCTTATTTAATAGTAGATATTAGTAGATAAAGGAGGAAAAAAAATGAGTTTTTATGGTAATATAATAAATACTCCCACTTCATTCCAAAAAGTGGGAGTTGGAGAAAATACTTATGTTAGTGCTTAGTATTTGGGCAGTGCTATAAATTTTATAGGAGATAATTTACATATTGAAACTGCTATAACTAATGATAATATAGTAATTTCCCACATACCCTCAAGCGAGAATATAACACATGAAACTTAGGTTAATCCAGTTTCTACAGTAACTGGAGCTTCTTCAGCCCCTATAGTATTTACTCATATTACAGGATTAAATATAGATGAAGTGGGGCATATAAATCTTCTCCAAATGAAAAATTATAATTTAGAATTAGTGGGTAAAAAATATAGAGATGATGATAATGTTTTACGAGGAGAAATATTTAATGATTATAACGATAATGTAGCCAGCGGAGCTTATAGCCATGCGGAAGGGTTAGATACTGAAGCTAGTGGTTATGTTGCACACAGCGAAGGCTGGAAAACAAAAGCTTCTGGAGGATAGGGGCATGCTGAAGGTAGAAGTACTCAAGCTCTTTCCAACACTGACCATGCAGAAGGTTTTGAAACTATTGCTCATGGCGCTTACCGAGTTACTACTGGAGAAGGATACGGAGCTCATGCTGAAGGTAGAAGCACTCAAGCTCTGGGACAAAGTTCGCATGCAGAAGGGTATTCCTCTATAGCTGATGGAACCGCCGCACATGCAGAAGGTAAAAGTACTACCGCAGAAGGAGAAGCTGCCCATGCTGAAGGTGAGGGTACCCATGCTAAATCTTATGCTCATGCTGGAGGATATGGTTCTAAAGCTTATGCTAATTATAGTTTTGTCCATGGTTTAGGTTTAATTAGCCCTAATTTGGGAAGTTCTGTTGTTTTTGGCTAGTATAATGATAATTCAGAAAATGATAATATTTTTTCTATAGGTTATGGTGCTAGTAATGATAATAGAAAAAATATATTTAATATAAAAACCAATGGAAATATAAATACTAATGGAATAATAGATGCCAAAGATGTTATATCAAATAATGGCAATAATCTTTCTTTAATGAATATTTAGGTTGAAGACGCAATTGACAAAGCTGAATTTACTATCAAACAAGGTAATCAAATTTGGTCAATTAAAAAACCATTAAATGCTATGGTAAATAGAGCGGAAAGAGTAGATATTCCTGACAAAGGAGTGTGTATACGTTTATATGTAAACACGTCTGACCCCAAAGCCGAGGATTATGTTGATATACCTATGGCAGATGTTTTGTTAAGTGCTTAGGTGGGTAATACTACAACTATTAGTTTGACCGTGCCTGATACGGGAAAAAATAAAGGTAACATTATAGGATATATTAATGATAAATCTATAACTGAAGGCTTAATTGCAGATAAAGCTGTTACTAATGATAAATTATCTGGAGGAATAACAAATGATAAATTATCTGGAGGAATAACTGCTGATAAGATTAATTCGGTTTATTCTTCTTGTATTGAAGGAACTATTAATACCAGCAATTTAGAGGGTTTAATAAATAATGATCAATTAGGAGAAAATATAGACGGTAAAAAAATAGTTAATTTACCTACAGAAAATTTAACAGGGTTAATTACATCGGAACAACTAGAAAATAAGTATTTACTAGAATTAAATCCTCAAGGCACGGGCAGCTTATCATTAAATAGAAAAACAGAAACAAAAATAGGCATAAACTCTATAGCTTTAGGAACTAATATCGAAGCCCAAGGAAATTATAGCTATGCCGAAGGATATAATACTAAAGCTATTGGAAAATATACTCATGCTGAAGGATTTTATACTAATGCCTATAGTGAATATCAACACGTACAAGGAAAAGCTAATTTAATAGACTCTCAAAATAAATATGCTCATATTGTTGGTAATGGTGATGTAAATCATCGTTCAAATGCCTATACCTTAGACTGGGAAGGTAATGGTTGGTTCTCAGGAGAAGTGGCGGCTCAAGGTATTGAAGTAGATTATATTATTTTAAAATCTTCTAGCGAGAATACTAAAAAGAAATTTAAACTCACTATTAATGATGAAGCTATTATTAGCTTAGATGAAATTGAGGAGGAAACTGAATAATGGAAATTCTTACATTACTTTTAGAAATCGTAATCATTCCTTTGCTTGGAGCTTTAACAGTTTATATAGTAACTTTACTTAAAGCTAAAACAAAAGAAATTACAGATAAAATTGAAAATGAAAAAGCAGATAAATATATTTATATGCTTTCTAGCACAATTACCAAATGTGTAACAGCAACAAATCAAACTTATGTAGATAGTTTAAAAAAAGATAATGCTTTTACAAAAGAAGCTCAGCAAGAAGCTTTAAAGATGACGGCGGATGCGGTCTTGGCTATTTTAAGCGACGAAGCGAAGTCATATCTTCCAACTATCGTAGGCGATTTGAATACTTACATTTTAACACAAATTGAAGCGGAAGTTAATCGCTTAAAATAAAAAAAGGGGAGACTCACGATTTTTTCGTGAGTCTCCCCTTTATTTTTTTGCCCAGAAAAATTTCCAAAAAATTTCTAAAATTTTGGGACAAAGTTGGAAAAATTTCCTCTCCTAATTTTTATAGTATACTGAGAGGGAAAGAAATAAAAATTAGAAAGGATGAACTATATATGTATCAGCAACAAAATTCCTATGGTTACCAACAGCAGCCATAGCCTCAATTTCCTCGCCCACAATATATTAACTTTTTAAAAGGTCGTCCTGTATCTTCGTTAGAAGAGGTTCGAGCCATGAGTGTCGATTTCGATGGCTCGATCTCTTACTTTCCAGATATAGCGAATAACAAAATTTACACTAAACAAGTAAATATGGATGGAACATCCACAGTATTAATGTATGAGTTAAAAGAAATTCCTACCCAAGAGAGTGTAAATAATGATTTTATTACTCGTGAAGAGTTTGAACGAGCTATTAGTGAGTTAATGAATCGTGTGGCGGAAAGCACCCCAGTGGTACCTACCACACCCGTTGTAGCGCCGGTAGAGCCAGCGCCGCATTATACATTTTAAAAAGAAAGGTCTGATATAATGTTTCAAGTAGATCCAATGTAGTTAATCGCAATGATTAGACAAGGACAAAATCCACAACAACTTATGATGTCTGTATTAGAAGGACGTGCTGCTTCTACTCCTCTTGGAGCAAACTTATTGAAGTTAGCTAAAAATAATGATAGACAAGGCATTGAACAAGTTGCTCGCAATATATTCCAGTCTCGTGGTCTGGATTATGACAAAGAATTTAATTCCTTAAAGCAAACTTTAGGGATTAAATAATATATTTTAAAGGAGGACATATAAAATGTTCAGTCAAGGTTCAACTTACAGCTTATCCGACATTGCTGCTGTTTCAGGTCGCGGCAATGGGGGCTGGGGCGGCGAAGACGGCGCCTGGTGGATAATCATTCTTCTTCTTGCTTTCGCAGGTTGGGGTAATGGAAATGGAGGTTTCGGTGGAGGCGGTGGAACTTCTACTCGTGAAGAAATCGCTTATGGTTTCGACATGAACGGCCTCGAAAATGGTGTGCGCGGTATTCAGCAAGGTCTTTGTGACGGTTTCTATGCTGTTAATACAGGCATGCTCAATGGCTTTAATGGCATTCAGAGTACTCTTTGCCAAGGTTTCTCTGGCATTAATGATGCTATTACACAAAGCACAATTGCTGATATGCAGAGCGATTTTGCTCTACAGACAGCATACAACAATGGCACAAATGCTCTTATGGCACAGCTTACAGCAATGGCTGCTAATGACGCTGCTTGCTGCTGCGCTACACAGCGCGAAATCGAGAAAGGTTTCTGTGATACAGGCAGAGCTATTGCCGATAGTACTCGTGATATTATCGACAATAACAATGCTGGTGTGCGTTCTATCTTAGACTTCTTAACTCAGGATAAAATCGCAACTCTTACAGCAGAAAATCAAACTCTTAAATTCGCTGCTTCACAGTAGGCACAGAATGCTTACTTAATTAATGAATTGGGTTGTAAATGCCCTGTTCCAGCTTACGTAGTGCCAAATCCATGTAATTATAATTACAATACTTGTGGATGTAATTATTGATTAACGAGGAGGTAAGATATGGAAATAACAGCAAATGCAATTCAAACAGTTAATCCAAATTTGAATGTATTATTTACTGATACTATAGTTGGTTGCAACTCTTGTTCCATAATGCACCGAGACGGAAGCGGACTCGTAACATTGCGCGGCATTACAGGTCAATGCCGCGCTCGTTATAGAGTTTCTTTTGGTGCCAACATCGCCGTTCCTACCGGCGAGACAGTTGGTCCAATCTCTCTTGGTATCGCTATTAATGGAGAAGCAGTAGCTACAACTACTATGATTTCAACACCAGCCGCAGTAGAAGAATACAACAACGTTTTTGGTGCTATCTTTATTGATGTACCTCGCGAATGTTGCTTCCAAATTAGCGTTAAGAATTTAAGTGAAATTCCAGTAAACGTTCAGAACGCTAATTTAATAGTTGAAAGAGTAGCATAAGGAGGGATACAATATGGAAAGATTAAAAAATATGAAAGAAATTCTTATGACTTGCGTTCAAGGCCAATTAGGTCATATTGATACAGTAGATGCCAAAGAATTAGGCGAAGCCGTAGATATGATTAAAGACCTCTCCGAAGCCATTTATTACTGCACCATTACAGAAGCTATGGAGGGAAAAGACCATGAAAAAGAGCGTCATTACGTCCATTATACTGAGCCTTATTATCCTTATAGGGATATGGACCGACCATATGGAAGAATGTATTATGATGGCCGCTCAGGAGGAGGCAACTCCAATACAAATAACTCTAATACAAGTAATTACGGAAATGGTTCAGGTGGTAACTCTTACTATACTGAAAGAGAATATCCCATTGAAATGCGTGACTATCGCGAAGGACGCAGCCCAAAGAGTCGCCGCATGTATATGGAAGCCAAAGAACTCCAC
>JAEIGA010003477.1_pt1 | contig 24641 bp, 21 predicted proteins | sample 9270691 | NCBI WGS metagenome assembly JAEIGA01 (sample SAMN17057246, study PRJNA624740) | gut metagenome | biome: biome; isolation source: fecal sample | host: Bos grunniens | place: China: Xizang | collected 2019
GCGGACCTGCACAAAAACACGTGGTCATTCGACATATCCTTGAATGCCACTAAACGATAATTCTCTGGATGAATACCCTTTTTCATTTTCGTCTTTTTGTTATAATTAATATTGCAATAATTAATTCGGCGGCAAAGGTAATACTTTTTTCTTTACGTGCAACACTTTTGCAAGAATATTTTTCACCTTATATACTATTATTATATATAGAGAGCATAGTTTTAGACTATTTTTCATTTTTTCTCTTGCTCGTCAAGAAAAAAAATACTACCTTTGCACTGATATTGTGGTGTAGGAGAGTCGCCACAAATGTTTAACAAATATCAACAACAGTATGGACGATGGCTATCATTCCAACAATAACAGCCGTATCGTATCTCAATACGATACCATTCGTCTATGGACTAAAGCACGCAGATAATCTTCGTGCAGATTTGCTGTTGGCACCACCAGCCGAGTGCGCTAAAAACTACATAGAGGGAAAGGCGGATATAGCCCTACTCCCCGCGGCTGTTGTTCCAGAACTAAAGCAGACAAACATCATAACCGACTATTGCATAGGTGCTGTGGGCGCAGTGCGTACTGTGACAGTTATGTCAAACACACCTATAGGTCGTGTGAAGCGTATTTGGCTAGACGCACACTCTCGTACCTCGGTACAGCTATGCGGCTATCTAGCAAAGCACAAGTGGCACATCGAGCCTGAGTGGCTACACATGACTGACTACACTATTGTAGATAGCACTCAAGAGGGGGATGCCTTCCTACTTATTGGCGACAAGGTTTTTGGCTACGAGGGCATGTTCCGCTATGTATATGATTTGGCTATAGAGTGGCGCGAGATTACGAAGCTCCCCTTTGCCTTCGCGGTATGGGTAGCTCGCAAGGGTGTGCCTTATGAAGTTACTGACGAGCTGCAACGCGCACTCACATTTGGCGTAGAGCATATCTGGGAGGCTGTAACAGAGTCAAACTACATGGGCAAGGATAATGGCATCACAGCCTACGATTATCTCACCCGCAACATAGACTTCATTCTTGACGAAGAGAAGCACAAAGCACTTAAGAAGTTCTGGGACGCTGGAATACGCATCGTACCCCGATCCTATTAAAGAGGCCGTGTGATAGATTACAGGAGGAGTAAATAGCAAATTCTAATCCTTGATAATCACCACACGACTTCTTACCTCCGTAAATTGAGGCGTTATATGGTTGTCGCCTCACTAAAATCCGACAGATGCTCACGAAGCATCAAGGGAGTAAAGTTGAATATTAACACTAGGGGCAAAACTCAAACAGCGAGGTCCTATAAAGATAACTCTCGCCACAAGCTAGCCCGATAGACGAAAACTTTGGAGGAGATATGATCACTATCTATCTTAAGCAATACAACAAGATTATCCGCAATGCCGACACCGACCTCTTTGATGAGCTTGGTTTCGATGATATCCTCTGGATCGACCTTCTAGAGCCTACTATTAAGGAGCAGAAAGCCGTAGAGAACTTTATGGAGTTGAGTCTGCAGACCAAGCAGCAGGTAGAGGAGATTGAGGCGACAGCGAAATACTCCGAAACCGAGAATGCCATAATCTCAAACTCAAACTTCTTCGTACCCCAGGGTGAGAGCTTCACCGTGGAGCCTGTGTCATTTATCATCTCTAACGAGGGTGTGCTTGTGTCGATGCGACAGGCAGAGTTTCGCACATTCCGCGAGGCGGAAAAGCGCCTACAGATGAACTACCGCTCCTACTCTACGGGTTACCACATCCTTATATCGCTCCTCGAGGTGCGTATCGACTACGATGCCGACCTTGTGGAGATGGTGGGTAAGCAGGTAGCTGCTGTGAGCAAGGAGATAAGTAGCGGCTCTAAAATCGACAAGGAGGTTCTCTATCGCATCAATGCCCTACAGGAGAACACCATGTTGCTTCGTGAGAATATCTTTGACCGCCAGCGTGTACTATCGAGCATCCTACGTTCGGAGCGCTTTCCAAATGATATCTACCCACGTCTACAGCTGATGATTAAGGACGTTAATTCGCTTATCAGCCACGCCGACTTTAGCTTCCAGCGTTTGGACTATATTCAGGATGCGGCGTTGGGTCTTATTAATATCGAGCAAAATGAGATTGTAAAAATCTTCTCGGTGGCCGCAGTAATCTTCATGCCTGCTACACTTGTGGCGAGTATGTATGGCATGAACTTTAAGTTTATGCCCGAGCTTCAGTGGGAGTATGGATATCTCTGGGCTATAGCCCTGATGCTGATAGTCTCGGGATTGACATTCTGGTTCTTCAAATTTAAAAAGTGGCTTTAGGCCACTTTTTTTTTATTTCATAGAGAAGCGACAAAGGGCCAACAATATAACCCCAACAGCCATCTAAAACTACCATTTATGAAGGCATAATGAATTTAATATTTTTCAAATTTTGTAGTTATTTCTAAAAATTTTTTATTATCTTTGTGTTAAGAAATTAAAATGAGTGATAACATATCCATAAATATAATACAAAGATATGACTTCATTAGCCAAGTTTTTCAATATTGAACCAACGGAGAATCTCAAGGGCATCTCCCATAAAAATAATATCATCAAGCGCAACATCATTGCCTACATGGCAATAAATGGAGACAGCACACTTTCGGAGCTTACACGCGAGCTTCATATCAGTGTCCCCACCATGACAAAACTTGTGCAGGAGCTTGTTGATGACCTAATAGTAATCGACCTCGGAAAGGTAGAGACTCCTGGTGGTCGCCGCCCCAATGTTTTTGGACTAGCCAACTCTGCGATATATTTTGCAGGTATCAACGTGGCACGTGATAATATGACGTTTGTAATCACCGACCTACAGAATAATATCATCAAGGAGTACACAGATGAGTCTTTTGAGTTGGTAGACCGCCCACAATGTCTGGAGCGTATATGCCAAAACATCGAAAAGTTTATCGCCGAGTGTGGCGTTGATCGCGACAAGATTCTTGGTGTAGGAGTATCTATTGTAGGTCGTGTAAACCCTGAAACAGGACGCTCATACAAGTACTTTACCTCATGGGAGGAGTCGTTGAGAGATATCATCTCTTCACGCATAGGTATTCGAGTGATGCTCGAGAACGACACTCGCGCACGCTGCTATGCCGAGTATACCACAGGTAAGTCGAAGAACGAGAGCAATGTCATATATCTCCACCTGGGCCGCGGCGTTGCCATTGGCATTGTCATAGATGGCAAGCTCTATTATGGCAAGAATGGCTTTGCTGGAGAGTTTGGTCACATTCCATTTTTCGACAATGAGATTATCTGCGCATGCGGCAAGAAGGGATGTCTCGAGACAGAGGTATCGGGTATTGCTGTTGAGGAGAAGATTGTTCAACTCATCAAGAATGGCGTAAACACCCATCTTCGCGATATGTACGATCGCGGTGAGAGCATACATATCAACGACATCATTGCTGCGGCACGTAATGACGATAACCTAGCTATAGAGCTTATCGAGGAGGTGGGCGAGAAGGTTGGCAAGGCTGTAGCGTTCCTCATCAACACCTTTAACCCCGAGACCGTTATCGTAGGTGGTAATCTAGCCCTGGCAGGAGAGTATCTCATGCTTCCACTAAAATCATCAACAAACAAATACTCCCTAAACCTTGTATACAAGGATACAAAGTTTAGAGTATCAAAGATGACAGACAGCGCAAATGCATGGGGTGTAGCGATGCTCATACGTAACAAAATCATAGGACTATAGGTTGTATCATGAAGGATATTAACACTGCGCGTTGCCGATTAAGGGCAATGGAGCGCGAGGACATAGACCATATATACCTATGGGAGAATGACCCCGAGATATGGCGTGTAGGTGCTACAACCGAACCCATATCACGAAATAGACTAGAGGAGTGGATAAGGCATCAGTCGTACGACATTTATGCCACTCGACAGAGGCGACTAATAATAGAGGCAGAGGGGAAGGTTGTCGGCTCGGTAGATATCTTTGAGTTTGACCCACAGCACCTACGCTTCGGCATTGGAATACTCATCTACGACAAAACGAATCGCCGCAATGGATATGCGCGAGAGGTAATTGAGGCGATAAAAGAGTATGGCCTCAACACATTAAATGTAAAGCAGATATGGGCAGAGGTTGATGACTTCAACGAGGCAAGCATTGCACTATTTGAGGGTTGTGGCTTTAAGTGTTGCGGAGTACTCAAAGATTGGTGCTGCATAGGTGGAGAGTTTCACGATGTCTATATCTATCAGGCGATACTACGCTAAAGAAGATATATCTGATTATAAAATGGAGCATTATTTTCGTAGTGGAAAAATGCTCCATTTTGTATTTTCATAAATTATGTTTACTTTTGCACCGAAAAGTATGATTAATAGTTAAATTCTATAAATATGAAACACGCATACGTATTTCCAGGCCAGGGTTCACAGGCCGTAGGCATGGGTAAGGATATCTACGACAATATCCCAGAGGCAAAGGAGCTTTTCGAGAAGGCTAATGAGATTCTCGGTTTCCGCATCACAGATATTATGTTTGAGGGTACCGCAGAGGATCTCAAGCAGACAAAGGTTACGCAGCCTGCCGTATTTCTCCACTCTGTAATCTTGGCTAAAGCGCTTGGCGTGAAGCCTGATGGTGTTGCAGGACACTCCCTTGGAGAGTTCTCGGCACTTGTTATCGCTGGAGCATTATCCTTTGAGGATGGATTGAAGCTCGTTTCAAAGCGTGCTATGGCTATGCAGAAGTGCTGCGAGCAGCAGCCTGGAGGTATGGCTGCAGTACTCGGCTTGGACGATAAGACTGTGGAGGATGTCTGCGCATCTGTAGATGGCGTTGTTATCGGCGCAAACTACAACTGCCCAGGACAGCTTGTTATCTCGGGTGCCGATGCTGCTGTGGATGAGGCTTGCGTAAAGCTTAAGGAGGCAGGTGCTAAACGCGCATTGCGTCTTCCTGTAGGTGGTGCATTCCACTCACCTCTTATGGAGCCAGCACGTCAGGAGCTAGAGGCCGCTATCGCCGAGGCAGAGTTTATGACCCCAACATGCCCTGTATATCAGAATGTTGATGCACAGCCATATACCGATGCCGAGACTATAAAGAAGAACCTCATAGCACAGCTCACAGCGCCAGTACGCTGGACACAGATTATTGAGAAGATGATTGCAGATGGCTTCACAGAGTTCACCGAGGTTGGCCCAGGTACAGTACTTCAGGGTCTTGTATCGAAGGTTAGCCGCGATGTTCATGCAGAGTCAAAGTCTACGTTGTAGTAAACATCATAGATAGAGTAAGAACTGACTGCCTCCTAACTTTGGGGGCAGTCAGTTTCTTATAAGACTCTCTGAATCTATACATGAGGCATAAAACAAAAATATTCCCTCGGGGTTCCGAGGGAATATTTTTTATATAGGAAAACCTATCGAACTAATTAGCGGCGAGGCTTAATATCAAGCTTCACAGGCTTAATCAAATTCTCTGGAGAGAGGATGATATCAAGCTCCTCCTGTGTAAGGATACCATGCTCAAGGACAAGGTCATATACGCGGCGACCTGTAGCCATAGCCTCTTTAGCAATCTTTGTAGAGTTCTTATAACCGATAACAGGGTTAAGAGCTGTTACTACGCCGAAGCTATCCTGAACATACTTCAAGCACTGCTCCTCGTTAGCCTTGATGCCATCAACGCAGTTTACGCGAAGAGTATCAAAACCATTCATCATAATCTCTGCAGACTCGAAGCAGCACTGTGCCATTGTTGGCTCCATAGCGTTAAGCTCCATCTGTGCCTCCTGTGCGCACATAGCAACACATGCATCGTTACCGATAACCTTATAGCAAATCTGGTTCATAACCTCTGGGATTACAGGATTTACCTTACCTGGCATGATTGAAGAGCCTGGCTGACGTGCTGGAAGGTCAAACTCATGAAGACCACAACGTGGACCAGAAGCAAGAAGACGAAGGTCGTTACAAATCTTGTTGAGCTTAACAGCTACACGGCGAAGAGCTGAAGAGTAACCAACCATGCAAGTAGTATCAGAGGTTGCAGCTACAAGATCCTCGGCAAGCTTAATATCCCAACCTGTAATCTGACGTAGAGCTGCGATACACTTCTCTGAATACTCTGGCTCTGAACAGATACCTGTACCGATAGCTGTAGCACCCATATTTACTGTGAGGAACTCCTCGGCAGCAAACTCAAGGTTCTTCTTCTCCTCGCGAAGAATCTGTGCAAAAGCACCAAATGTCTGACCAAGAGTCATAGGCACAGCATCCTCGAGCTGTGTACGACCCATCTTAAGGATGTGAGCGAACTCCTTTGCCTTCTTTGCGAAAGAGTCGATAAGCGCATCGTAGTGCTTCATGAACACCTGGTGTGTAGCATAAAGACCAAGGTGAATACCACAAGGGTAAGCATCGTTTGTAGACTGTGAGCAGTTTACGTGGTCGTTAGGAGAGCAATACTGATACTCACCAGCCTCGTGACCCATAATCTGAAGGGCGCGGTTAGCAATAACCTCGTTTGCATTCATGTTAGTTGTAGTACCTGCACCACCCTGAATCATATCACATGGGAACTGGTCGTGGTGCTGACCCTGCATAATCTCAAGGCATGCCTTTGAGATAGCATCAAACTGCTCATCAGTAAGAAGGCCTAGCTGATGATTAGCCTCTGCAGCAGCCAACTTTGTAATTGCTAGACCATTGATGAACAATGGATAGTCAGAGAGGTGGAAGCGGCTGATTGGGAAGTTCTCAATACCGCGCAATGTCTGAACACCATAGAGGGCCTCTACAGGAACCTCCATCTCGCCAATAAGGTCACTCTCAATACGAGTTTTACCAGAAAAAATAGTAGCCATAGTTTTTTGGTTTATGATTATTTTATGTTTGTGTTTATTATTATCGCACGAAATATTATGCTAATATAGCACTTTTTATTAAATCAGCCAATTATTTATCAATATTTTTACAATTATCCATCAAACGCGCAGTTTTTTCAAACGATTTTTCGCATTTCATAAATTTTTATATATCTTTGTGTGATATAGCATACAGAAACTATGGAGAGAGTTGCAATATTTCCTGGGTCGTTTGATCCATTCACACGTGGACACGAGGCCATCGTTACGGAGGCACTGCGCATGTTCGACAAGGTGATTGTCGCCATAGGACATAACAGCGCCAAGCGTGGTCTTCTGACCCCCGAGGCTCGCAAACGACTTATTGAGCAGGTATACAACGGCGATGCAAGGGTGGAGGTGACGACATACTCCACACTTACAGGAGATGAGGCACGCCGCGTGGGTGCTACGACTATTATTCGCAGTGTGCGCAATGCTACAGACTTCGACTATGAGCGCACGATGGATCATGCCAACAGAGAGATCTTTCCCGAGCTTCGCACAATCATCGTCATAGCCCCTGCAGAGGTGGAGCATATATCCTCGTCACTAGTCAGGGAGCTACGCGCCTTTGGTCACGACACCTCTACCCTACTACCACAAGGTATTACGCTAGAGGATTTCATAGAGCATTAAACAATAAATCATTATAACTAACTCAATATTATGCAGTTTACAGCAGAGATGATCGCCGGATTACTAAACGGCGAAATTGTAGGCGACAAAGAGGCTACAGTATCTACAGTATCATCTATCGATGGTGGTAAGGCAGGGTCATTGGCCTATCTTACAAACCCTCGTTATGAGCAGTATATATATACAACGGAGGCAAGCATAGTGCTTGTAGATAAGACATTTGAGCCAAAGGATAGTGTCAAGGCTACGCTTATCAAGGTGGAGAACGTGGGAGAGTGTGTCCTCAATCTCCTAGAGATGTACAACGCGGCAAAGCCTCGTAAAAAGGGTATCTCAAAGCTCGCCTCTATCGCCGAGAGTGCTACCGTGGGCGAGGATTGCTACATCGGTGACTTTGCGGTTGTCGAGAGTGGAGCAAAGCTTGGCAATAACGTGCAGATATATCCAGAGTGCTACGTTGGTGACAAAGTGGTTATCGGTGAGGGTACAAAGCTATATCCTGGAGTAAAGATTTATGAGGGTTGCGTGATTGGTAAGAACTGCATCCTTCATGCTGGCGCAGTAATCGGCGCCGATGGTTTTGGCTTTGCACCACGCGAGGATGGCACATTTGCAAAGATTCCACAGCTCGGCAATGTAATCATTGAGGATAATGTGGAGATTGGCGCTAACACATGTATCGACCGCGCAAAGACCGACTCTACTATCATCCACTCTGGCGTGAAGCTCGACAACCTCATACAGCTAGGTCATAATGTGGAGGTTGGCGCAAATACTGTGATGTCGGCACAGGTGGGTATCGCAGGAACATCAAAGGTGGGCTCTAACTGCTTCATCGCTGGTCAGGTAGGTATTGCCGACCACGTTACCATTGGCAACGAGGTGAAGATTGGCTCAAAGTCGGGCATCGACAAGAATGTCGCAGATGGCGAGATTCGCTTTGGCTATCCAGCATTGCCAGGTGTGCAGTATCACCGCTCGTTTGCCGTATTCCGCCAGTTGCCAGATATGGCATATACACTCCGCAACTTGGAGAAGAGCGTCAAGGCTCTTCAGGAGGCAAACGAAAAGTAATGTAGCGTGGAGCGTAGCGTGCGCATAATGGGCATTGACCCAGGAACAAACTATATGGGTTATGGCATCCTAGAGATTGTGGGAGGCAAACCTCATCCGTTGATACTTGGCGATATAGACCTACATAAGATTGGCGATGCACACCAGAAGCTCCGATATATCTTTGAACGTGTACAGGCTCTTGTTCGCGAGTATCACCCTACGGAGGTGGCCTTTGAATCTCCCTTCTTTGGCACCAACGTACAGTCGATGCTCAAGCTGGGCAGGGCGCAAGGTGTGGCCATTGCCGCAGTGCTAAACACCGAGGAGGATATAGCTATTGCCGAGTATGCCCCCACACGAATAAAGCAAGCCATAACAGGTCGTGGTCAGGCATCGAAGCAACAAATAGCAGCAATGATTAACTCGATGCTCCAGACCGACTACCAACCACGTAGGTTGGATGCCACAGATGGCATGGCCGTAGCCCTATGTCACTGGCTGACAACATCAAACACCCTCACACGACTCACCGCAGGAGAGCGCCGTAAGGGTCTTGGAGGAGATAGCAAGGCCCGCAAGGGAAGCTCCTCGTGGTCGAAGTTTGTGGAGGCAAACCCCGAGCGAATAAAGAGGTAATCGGGGTACATAATAATCTTAAATATCTGCTCGTTACAAAGTGGATGACTTGAGTATTAATAATAAACTAACTAACAACTAATGAATATGAAAAAGGTATTATCAATTATTTGTGCTGCTGCACTCATGGTAGCGTGTGGCGGCAATAAGAGCATCACCATCAACGGTGATTTCTCGGCATTTGATAGAGTAGAGGCTAATAGCCCTGTGGAGCTTCGCATCTCGGGTGCAGAGGAGAGCTTGGTAGCTACAACCCTCGATGACAACAAGAGCTTTACGGCCGAGATTAACATTCCTGCCGAGGAGTTTGTGATGGTATACATCAACGACACTCCAACCTTTGAGCTTATCACTTGTGGTGAGGATATCTCCTTTAAGTTCAATGGCGAGACTATGGGCATGGATGTAGAGGGTACACCATACAACACTATCCTTCGCGACTTCCGCAATGAGCTTAATGGCAAGATGGAGAGTATCTACAACTGCCAGAGCGAGGAGGAGGCAGAGGCTCTAATCGCAGAGATGACAACATTTATCGAGACTACATTTGCCAACAACAAAGATAACATCGTAGGTTTGAGCCTATTGCAGTATTTGGTATACTACGGCGATCCTGACCGCCTAGGTGAGTACTTTGCGATGGTAAACCCTAAATATAACTACACCTATATATATAAGGAGTTCGAGAAGCAGGTTGCTAATGCCAAGAACACAACTATCGGCGCCGACCTCGTGGACATCACACTTCCTGATGGCGAGGGCAAGCTCATCTCTGTATCGGAGCTATGCAAGGCTGGCAAGTGGGTATTGGTAGATTTCTGGGCAACATGGTGTGGCCCCTGCCGCGGTGAGATTCCTCACCTTGTGGAGGCATACGCAGAGTTTGCACCAAAGGGCCTTGAGATTTACGGCATCTCATTTGACCGTAACGGCAGCGAGGAGAAGTGGCAGCAGTTTATCAAGGATAACAACATGTCATGGGTTAATGTATGGGGTACTGATGAGAAGGGTGCATGGTCTGCTGGCGAGGCATACAACGTAAGCTCTATCCCTACAAACTTCTTGTTCTCACCAGAGGGTAAGCTCGTAGCAAAGAATTTGCGTGGCGAGGATGTAAAAAAGATTCTTTCAGAGAATATCAAGTAATTTACTGATTATCAACAACAAAAGAACAGCAGTATAAAAAACTGCTGTTTTTTTTTGTATTTTTTTTGCAAAAAAATTTGCAGATTAAAAAATTTGGTGTACCTTTGCACTCGCAATCACAAAGCAATGGCTCCGTAGCTCAACTGAATAGAGTACTTGACTACGGATCAAGCGGTTCCAGGTTTGAATCCTGGCGGAGTCACAAAGCGGTAATCGAAAGGTTACCGCTTATTTTTTTGTTATGGAAATAGGTCTCCTCAGGGCAGAGCAACATACCGTGGCTAACAGCCAAAAAATGGGCAAGAGAGGTCTCTTGCCCAATATTATTAAAAGAGTTTAGCCTACCCCTTACCTTAAAGTTACTCCTCCAACAAGTCGGGACGTAGCTCCTTGGTTCGCAAATAGGCCTGCTCCTCCTGCCACTTCTCAATCTCGGCAAAATGTCCAGAGAGCAACACATCGGGAACCTTCCAGCCATTAAACTCCGCAGGACGTGTATATACGGGAGGTGCTAATAGGTTATCCTGAAAGCAGTCTGTAAGCGCAGAGGCTTCATCGCCAATAGCACCAGGGATGATGCGCACCACAGAGTCTGCAATAACGCATGCAGCAAGCTCTCCGCCTGTAAGCACATAATCACCTATAGATATCTCACGTGTGATGAGATGCTCACGGATGCGATAGTCTACACCCTTATAATGGCCACATAGAATGATGATATTCTTCATCAGCGATAGGCGGTTTGCCTCATGCTGATTGTAGGTAACGCCATCGGGAGAGGTGAAGATAATCTCATCGTAGTCGCGCTCCGACTTTAGCTTCTCGATACACCGAAACACTGGCTCTATCTTCATCACCATACCTGCTTCGCCACCAAAGGGATAGTCATCCACGGTGCGGCGCTTATCATCGGTATAGTCACGTAGGTTATGGACATATATCTCGGCATGTCCCGACTCCTGCGCACGCTTTAGGATTGACTCATTAAGTGGTGAGGCCAATAGCTCGGGGACAACGGTAATAATATCTATACGCATAGTCTATCCCTTATAGTTAATTTCGTTATTGAGAACCTCCACAATAAATGGGTTATACAGCACCTCATGGCAGATGGTTGATTCAGCCTCATGACCAGGATAGATGGTGACATCATCACCAAGAGGTACTATCTGCTCAAGGATTGACTTCATAATCCATGAGTAGTCACCACCGGGGAGGTCTGTACGTCCAATACTTTCACGAAATAGTGTATCACCGGTAAACAACGCCTTGGCAGACTCATTGTAGAGTACTACATGGCCAGGGGTGTGGCCAGGGGTCTTAATAACACTCAAGCGTGTATTACCAAACTCTATGTCGGCAACAGCATCAAGGTCTACATCTACTGCTGGCACCTCGTTACAATGTAGTCCATAGACCATACCTCCCGAGCTTGCATCGATGAGGAACTGATCCTTTGACGAGCAGGCAAACTGCACGCCATACTTATCCTTGAGCCACTTAACACCCTGCGTATGGTCAAAATGGCCATGGGTATTAACAGCCATAACAGGCTTAAGGCCTCGCGATGCAATCATCTCCTCGAGGATTCTATTCTCATCCTCATTCATATTTCCTGCATCGACAACAATAGCCTCGAGGGTATCATCCCACACGAGGTATGTATTCTCCCTGAATGGATTAAAAACAACTCTCTTTATCTCCATAACTCTTTGTGTTAGTTTTTTATTTCTGCCTTTAACGTAATATGCTTCACGCCTGTTGATGCCGTAGAGTAGACCTTTAACACACGATAGAAACTACCCTCGGGGGCCTTCGCAGGGTCCATGGTGATAATTATCGCGGCACGCTCCCCAGGAAGCAGCTTTCCACGGTCGTGCTTAACGGTGGTACAGCTACACGAGGTGCGTACCTCGGTTACCACTAGAGGCACATCACCCGTATTGGTATATGCTAGGCGCACTATCTGCTTATGATCCTCTTGAGATAACTCTCCAAGGTCGATGACATTTGTCTGAAACTCGATATCAGCGCCCTTGGGAGTCTGCGCACCAGACTCAATAGGGAGCAACAATATCGACAATAGCAACATCTGAAACCACCTCATAACAGACTACTGTAGTTTAAAGTCATAAGTAATACGTCCACCCTGCACCGTACGCTGACTAGGTTTAAACTTCGCCTTGCGAGCCGCCTCAACAGCCAATCGGCGCAATGTATCATCAGAGGTGGTTGTACCCTCAAGGTCCACCTTTGCCGAGACAACATTACCTTGGCTATCTATCGTAACATATACAACAACACGACCCGCGGCATTGAAGTTTTTACTTGGCTTGGGAAGTCCCTCACGCAATCCACGGCCCTTAAGTCCAGCATCTAGCTGATCACTACCCTGAAGGTTGTATCCATCACCATCACCCTTATTAGCCTCCTTATCGCCCTCGGGGGCTAGACGGTTTCCCGTTGCGACACTCTCGGTGTTACCTACTACAGGCTTAAAGAGCTTTGTAGGGTCTATGGTCTCTGTCTTCTCCGCCTCACCCTTGGTCTGCTCACTCATCTCCCTCTTTGCCTCCTCCACATGTGCGGGAGCCTTATCACGGCGTATGCTCTGTGGTTTACTATCCTGCACAACGCTCTTTGGAGGTTCGGGCAGCGGCTCCTCAATGAAGTGAATCTCCAAGGGGGGCTCCATAAGCTCCATCACTTGCACATCTATAGTCACATACCTCAACAACAACCCTCCCACTATCATAACGACAATGGTGGTAATTGCAGCATATAGCCGTGATGTGCGGTCTATAGGATCGTAATACTTCATTATTTATCTTTGGTAGCAAGTACCATTTTATATTTCTCCTCGCGAGTAAGGTCAATAATCTCCACCAAGGCATCTACAGTGACCTTCTCATCACAACGTAACGAGATGTATGGCTTCTCCTCCTGTGGCACACCCTCATACTTTGCAAAGTGTACCCTCAAGGCACCAGCCACCTCCGAGAGGTTGCTATACGCCTCATCGCGATTAATAACATACTTATACCCCGACTCGCTAGCCCTGTCACCAACAATAGAGAGTGCGATGACCGAAGGATCACCCTCCTGGCTAGATGAGGATGGCAAGGTGAGCTTAACAGCATTGTTGGGGTTTATGAGCGTTGTAGCTAGGATGAAGAACACCAACAATAGGAAGATGAGGTCCGTCATTGACGATGGCGAAAATGACGAGTCTACTTTTGAACTTCGCTTTATTGCCATAGCTTCTACTTTTTAACAGGCTGATTCAAGATATCCATAAATGCGATTGTCGTAGCCTCCATTCTAAAGATGAGCTTCTCGATGCGTGCTACAAGGTAGTTATGGCCAAAGTATGCTGGGATACCAACCAAAAGACCGCCTACGGTGGTCATCATAGCAACGTACATACCTGCTGAAAGCTGCGCAAGCTCAATAGCTCCAGACTGGTTTGCAGACATATCTATAAAGACCTGAACCATACCCACAACAGTACCCAAGAAACCAATCATTGGCGCACCACCAGAGATAGATGCCAACCATGGAAGGCCATCCTCAAGCTTTGCAACCTCAACATTCGCCACATTCTCTATAGCGCTCTGAATATCTCCCATAGGGCGACCAATACGTGCAATACCCTTCTCAATCATACGCGCAACGGGAGAGTCTGTACGGCGACATAGGTCTATGGCTGCATTGATATTTCCTTCAGAGATATAGTCACGAATACGATTCATAAAGTTATTGTCGAGGCGTGTTGCCTTGCGAATGGCGATAAAGCGCTCCACAAAGATAAATATCACCACAGCAGCCAAAAGCACCAAAACCCACATCATCCATCCACCACTGATAAACAGATCCCAAAATCCGATTGAAAGGCTCTCCGAAGCTGCGGCACCCTGCTCCATACCCTCGGCAAGAGCTAGTGAATCGATTGGGGAAGTAGTTAGTTCTGCAGCTCTCTCCGCAGGGGCTGTAGCTGTTAAAATGTTAATCATACGTTTTAATTGGTTTAGTTATTAATTATTTTGTTTTGTCTCATTATTCTGCTTATCGCGTCTCTGCTGCTTCGTCTTTCGATACTCCTCGCGCGAGATGACTCGTCCCAAACTATCGCGGCGCGAGAAGCGATACTTCAAGCTCTGGCGAAGCTCCTTAAAGGTGTTAAAGCTCTCACCATAGTATAGTCCTACGCCCGACTCCTGCATACCCTGGTTTTCGCCATAGCGATCTATAGTCTGCGTGAAGCCCTTAAAGCGGAAGGTACCGTCACTATCAATGAGCCATGTTATGAATGCCTCACCAACAAAGTTTGAAGCCTTTTGTGTTGCCTGGAGCGAGGCATCAGAGAGGTATCCACCCTCCACCTCAATAAGCAGGCGGTCATTAAACCAGCTCTTCGAAAATCCAAAGTCTACCTCATCACCTGTCATCTCGGTACGTGGACGATAGCGCAACACGATATTGTAGTTATCACCCGATAGCCAGTTACTCAACTGGTTGGAGATAAGCTCAAAGCCCGTTGTTGCAGAGAGTGAGGCGGCATCAACAGCCGCTGTATCCTCTGCCGAGAAGCAGTTTGCAGCCAGGAGCCAGAACATCTGCGTAGCTATGGCCTGCTGGTCATTAAGGGTCGATTGTATCACTGTCTGAATCTCGGGGGCTACATTCGGAACCTTTACATCAAAGTTCACCGTAGGTGACATAAGTGCATCCGTAAGCTTTATATAACACTCCACAGGCACAGCACGCGAGGTATCAATACCCTGAACCGATGTTCCCAAAAGTGGTCGTAACGAGGCCTTCGTGTTATAAACCGCATTGATATTTAGTGTAGCACCCATAGGATCACCGTCCCAATGGATTGATGACCCTGGCACCACGGTAAAGAGCTTATTTAGGATATTTTGCAGCGTAAAGAGATAGGTACCATCTGTAATCTGCACATCACCACGCATCTCAAAGATATTTGCCTTGGGGACTATATGCATTGTAAGCTGTCCTGTACCTCTACCCTTGATGATGTCTCCAACGGTAGGGTCAATAACTAGCTGCATCTCTATATTTGGCAGCACGTTAAGCGTCATGTCGATATCCATCATACCTGCCGATGTACTCTCCACCCTTCCCTTACGCTCATGAGCCATAACACGGCGTGTAAGGAAAGCCGTGGTATCGGCACCCTCATTTGATGATTGCTGGAACTTAACAAAGTCGGCATAGGCGACATTTGTCTTACCCGATAGCGGCATAAAGAACCTAGAGTTATCGGCACTCGAGGCCTCGATATCCATCTTTATACCACGCTTATCACCGCTAAATGAGGCGCTTCCCGAGGCGTGTACATAACCATAGAAGAGGTCGTTATCCTTGGATGTTGTATTCATCACAAGCATCTTATTTGCATCTACAGAGATATTATATGTGATGTTTGAAAGCCTCTCTAGGCTAATATCCATAGAGTATTTTCCTACATTGTTCTCCGAGTCGTACACCGCAACCTTATCCGCAAGAATATGGTTATCCTTGATGGTAACCTTCGCCTTGGGGGCGCTATAACGCACCTTTGTAAACTCTACATTTGTAGCCAAGCCCTCCACCATAGCCTCACCATTGAGTGATGCAGCTTCGCCATTACCACGTACCGTAGCTTGGATATCAGCACTACCCTCAATATCCGAAAGTATACCCTCGAGGAATGGAGAGATAAGGCTCAACTTAACACCACGCATATTGGCTCGTGCATAGTAACGATTACCCTGTGGCTGGTAGTATCCTCGAATTACCGTGTCGCGTGTTTCGCGGTCACGAATTATGACTCGCGCACGGTTAGCCTCAAAGTCCCAGTTGGAGGTTATCTCCTGCGCAGGAACAGAGATATCATTCACCTTAACCCTATCCAAATCTATGGCTGCCTCAATCTCGGGATATGCCAATGCAGACTTCACTGTAGCATAACCATTGGTGATACCCTCAACGCTATACCCCAATTTGCTTATGAAGGCAGAGAGTGGCGAGATATCGAAATTATCAAGGGTAAGGCGTATAGAGTCGCTGCGTAGTCGTGAGGCCACACCGTCAATGACCATCTGCTGGTCGGGGCGTGCTATATGTAGCTCCTTGACGCTGATACGTGTGGAGTCGATATCTATACCTCTCGAATAGAGCTTCCACTGCTGCGTAGCTGTAGTAAAGTGCGAAGGGGTAATATCTATGTGTACTGCTCTACGGCGGCTCTTCTCATTACGGCTAAACTGTGCACTCAAGCCTAGCATCGCCGAGCTGCTACCCTCCTGCTTAAAACCTGCGGTGAGGGAGATTCTATTTTCGCGCGCTCCACCGATAATGTTAAAGCGAGGCATCAACATTCGAGAACCCATATACACAGCATCGGTCTTAACGCGCATAGAGAGCGAATCGCGGCTATTGTTATTGATGTTCCACTCGGCATTAGCGAAGATAAATCCTGAATACTCCAAAGCCTCGGACGAACCACGAAGAGTGAGATTATTACTCTTGGGGTTAAAGACCAAGCCCAACTCCGTATTTGGTGCCATAACCAAGCCACCAGCGATAGCATCCAGAAGCGCGTTTATATCATCCCCAGCCTCGATGGTAAGCGCCGTATAATCTTGTGGCGAGTTGATTGCCGAGAAGCTCGCCTCGTGATTGGAGGTTGTGTTATATAGCAGAGGCACATAGGTAATGAGCGAGTTGTATATATACTCATACACCTCCTTATATGACGAGTGGCTATTATACCCTAGGGTCAAGAAGTCGGAGTATAGTGCCACAGCCTTATGGTCACTATCACTCTCCACATCCACACGTATCAAATCGGTATGTAGCTCACCATTGGGGTATATATAGTTAGCATCAGCAATACTCATATAACCATCCACATCCTCCATAAGCTCACCACGGAGTTCCAAGCCTATGTTTGCACTCAACAGTGAGGTAGAATCCCTGCGGTTGATGCCCATAGCATGGAGATTAGCACGCTCAAGAGCCATCGACAGCGCGTAGGTAGGCTCCGCACCATCCATGTTGATATCTGCAAAGAGGTCAAAGACAAGGTTTGGGTCATCGGCATTAACCTCGGCATAATACCTTCCTCCGCTGATACGTCCCTTACCCTCTATTGCCGAGTAGCGACAGCTACCCATCTCCACACCCGACACCGAAGCTTTTACATCGGCTATAACTCCTCCGCTATCAGCACTGCCCACAGAGCCATTTACAGTTACCTCGGAGCTAATGCGGTGAATGGCACTCATCTCCAACAAATCGCCAATATCGAGATTATTAGCTCGCGCAACACCTCGCAGCTCATTGCGACCCTCATTGTTGCGATTTAGGGATATATCTGCCGAGAGGTCTCCAGCACCTGTGACAATATTTCCCACAGCACGGAAGGCATCAAGACGTCCTCCAAAGGTTAGGCGAGCATCCGCCCACTTCATATTCTTGACTATCTTATTAGCACTTTCGGGAAGAGGATTTGGGAGAATGTTGGAGAGCAGATTCTCCACATCCGCAGATGTCGTATGCAGACGCTCTATGCCCACAACATATTTAGAGACCCTCCAGTCGGGAAGGCCTGTGATATGAAATTTACCCTTTACAGTGGTATGATTCTCTATGGTTGCCGTGTTGATAACACCACTTAAGTTGCGCACAACGCCCTCAAACGAGGCATTTACATTGCTCACCGTAGTATTCCAGCCTCGCACTCCTGGAGCAAAATAACCAAGGTCTTGTGTAGATAAGTAGCTATCCTCTACACTTCCCGACATCTGCACCTTGTCGATATACTCCTTATACTCATCCCAGCTATCTCCCTTGATGAGTAGTTCAGGAACAGAGATATTTGAGGTAGGGGTCTCAACGATGATATTATCGAAACGTAGCTCACCCTCATAGACAAAGAACTCCGTAGCAAGGTTATCTATCACAAAGCCACTGCGCTCCACAGCACTTAAGCTCTCGACATCGGCATACACACGTCCTCTATCTACCGTAAAATCCTTCAACTGGGCAGATATATCCTTAATCTGCATATTGTTGTAATCGACACCATACTCGGGATTACGATGCTGAAGACGCTCATAGCGAAACTCCAGACCTGTGGCATCTATATCCTCTATCACCATGCTAAAGTTGCTCTTCTTGCCATTATTCTTTTGCAACTTTTGCACTATCGGACGGATATTTAGCTCACCACTCTGCAACTCTCGGAGGATAAAAATAGCATCTTCAGCCTCTGCACTACGGATAAGAAGGCCATCCTTGGGGACATTCAGACTACTAAAACGTGCTGTGGCACGACCCACATAGAGGAGTGTATCCTGCTCATGATCCTCAACATAGAAGCCATCAACACGCACCCTAGAGAATAGGTCGATATCTATTCTATCGATAGAGACCTTTGCGCCGAGATACTCCGAAGCAAACTCCGAAGCACGCTTGATAGCGAAATTCTGCACACCGCGAAGATTCAACACAAGAGTTGATAAAACAGGTAAAAATATCGATAACAAAATGATTACCGATATCACCTTTACCAATATTTTTATAACTTTGCGCATTGAATGTGCGGTTTATTGTATGATAGTTTACAGCAATTAACCTACAAATATAATCATTTTTCTATAAAATAGAAAAAAAAGAGAGAAAAAACAGACAAAACCACGCCTACTATGGACATTACAATACTTGGCATTGAGTCGTCATGCGATGATACATCGGCTGCGGTGATACGTAATCGCACACTACTCTCAAACGTAATTGCCTCACAAGCAGTACACCAGAAATATGGTGGTGTAATCCCCGAGCTAGCATCGCGCGCCCACCAGCAGAACATCGTGCCTGTGGTGGACACAGCCCTCAAGGAGGCTGGGATAACCATCGACAAGGTTGATGCCATAGCCTTCACACGTGGCCCAGGACTCCTAGGATCACTACTCGTTGGCGTTTCCTTTGCCAAGGGACTATCTATTGCCAATAATATCCCTTTGGTCGAGGTAAACCACCTAGAGGGCCACATCCTCTCGCACTTTGTCGATATGCCCGACAGGGAGATGCCACACCCCGATTTTCCATTCCTCTGTCTTCTCGTCAGCGGCGGTCACACGCAGATTGTGCGCGTAGACTCACCAACCGAGATGGAGATTATAGGAACGACCATAGACGATGCTGCGGGTGAGGCCTTCGACAAGTGCGCCAAGGTTATGGGACTACCCTACCCTGGAGGCCCCATCATCGACCGCCTAGCAAAAGAGGGCGATGCCAAGGCCTTTAAATTTGCAAAACCACATGTAGAGGGAGCTTACGACTACTCATTTTCGGGTCTAAAGACCTCATTCTTATATACTTTGCGCGATGCGATAAAGGATGACCCAGACTTTGTAGAGAAGCACAAGTCTGACCTATGCGCATCGCTACAAAAGACCATCGTAGATATTCTTCTCGACAAACTTATAAAGGCCTCTAAAGCTACGGGTATCAAGGATATAGCTATTGCAGGTGGTGTATCTGCCAACTCGGGACTCCGTGATGGCATCACCGAAGCAGGACGCCGCCGCGGATGGCGCACGTTCCTCCCAGAGTTTAAGTTCACCACAGACAATGCGGCAATGATTGCAACAGCAGGATACTACAGATATCAGGCGGGTGAGTTAAGCTCGTTGGATGTGTCGCCTGTAGCACGTCTTCAGGACCTCAAATAATTGAGCAATAATCAAAAAAATGCACCGCGCGGAGTTGCCATATAACTACTACGGAAGCGCTATGCGTAATCGTCATGGCGGGCGTGTACAGAAGCTCGCCATAGACGCTCATCTAGGTTGTCCACATCGCAACGCCACAGACGGGAGAGGAAGTTGCACATTCTGCCTCGGCGAGGCATTTACACCCTCATACTGCACCACGCAACACTCTATCACCGAACAGATTAACGCAGCAATAGCGTTTCACACATCACGCCGCCGTAGCGCCGATATTTACCTTGCATACTTTCAAGCTGGGACAAACACCTTCGCCCCTATAGACAGGCTCAAGCAGCTATACACGGAGGCTCTGTCACACCCCAAAATAGATGGGTTGATTATAGGCACACGCCCCGATTGCATAAGTTCCGAAATACTCGACTATTTGGAGAGTTTATCGCATAGATATTACATAGCGATAGAGTATGGCATAGAGTCCACATACGATGCAACACTACAACATGTAAATAGAGGCCACGACTACTCTACAGCTGTGGAGGCTGTAGCAGAGACAAAGGCACGAGGGATAGATGTTGGAGCTCACTTCATCCTAGGATTGCCCAACGAGAGCCGAGCAGAGATTATAGCCCAAACAGCAACCATAAATAGGCTAAATATCGACTTTGTGAAGTTTCACCAGCTACAGATATATCACAACACACCATTAGCCAGAGAGTGGCTGGAGCATCGCGAGAGATTCCTCTTTGCTGATGGATTCACAACAGAGGATTATGTCGATATGATAGTCGATATTGTTCGACATCTAGCCCCCAATATTGCCATAGAGCGCTTTGCATCACAAGCACCTCGTCATCACATTCTTTATTCACCACTTGGAGGTATACGCATGGATACACTAAAGGATAAGATTGCCAATCGTCTGAACACCCTTAATGCAAAACAGGGTGATAAATTATAGACAAGAAGGGCATGTCCGAAAATTAGTGGACATGCCCTTTGTAATAACGGAATATCTATCTACTAGAAATACTTAATATCCTTATCCTCAATAGCAGAGATAAGGTTATTTGCCGCTGATGAAGCTCCAATACGGAACAACTCTGTGGTGAGCCACTCCTCGCCAAGAACCTCCTCTACGATGGTATAATAAAGCGCTGCATCCTCGGGTGTTTTGACACCTCCAGCAGCTTTAAAGCCCACCTTACGTCCTGTGATGTTATAGTAATCCTTAATGGCGTGACACATAACAAAGGCCGCCTCGGGGGTTGCTGCGACATCAATCTTACCTGTAGAGGTCTTGATAAAGTCGGCACCTGCAAACATCGACACCAACGATGCACGGCGTATATTCTCTGGAGTCTTGAGAGCTCCCGACTCGATGATAACCTTAAGAACTACATCCTTTGCCTCCTCACGAAGAAGCTCCACCTCTGACGCCGCCTCGGCAATATGATTCGAGAGCATCATACCTGGATTTAGGACTATGTCAATCTCATCTGCGCCATTCTCAATAGCCATGGCTACCTCGAGAGCCTTAACCTCCACGAAGCTCTGCGATGCTGGAAAGGCTCCTGCAACAGATGTAATACGCATAGGGGTACCATCTATCTCAAGGCCTACGGTCTCAACAAATGGAGGATAGACACATATAGAGGCTACATTTGGAATATGAGGATACTTCTCGTAAAACTCAACAGCCTTGCGCACGAAAGCCTGCACAGACTCCACAGAGTCGGTACACGATAGCGTAGTAAGGTCGATTGCCGAATAACAAAACTTATATACATCAACATTGCCATTACGATTAGCAGCCATCTTGATTTTAGCCACCTCTTTAGCTACTTGAGCATCAGTATGTGCTGGTGCATATTTCTCTAATTCCTTAACGTAGTCCATAGTCACACTATTTTTGTAATTACAAATATACGCTTTTTTGCTTAATATTGCAATAATCCGCGCATTTTTATCGACTACATAGCAAAAAAAAATTGAGCCTACCCTATATGATAAGGTAGGCCCAACAATTATAAATTGCTATAGCTTATAGGCTATATACATTTGAAACCACGATAGATGGAGTCAAAGTAAACTCATTAGCGTTGCGAACGCTAGCCTTTGAAGCTGCTGCAGATGACTTCTGAACATTCTTAACATCGCAAGAGTAGAATGGAAGTGCTACCTCGTTCTCATCCTGGAAGAATGCCAAGCCCTGGTCGCCATCCCAGCCACCACAGCCAAGAGCAAGAGCCTTGAACTGGTCACCATTGCTATTCCACTTAATTGTGTTGCTCTGGCTCTCTGCAGAGTTACCATCAGTGCTCATCACAAGCCAGAATGCAGGGAACTCACCCAACATGAAGTCCTGTGTACCATCATACTGACCACCGATGAAATCACCATAAGAGATCCATGTATAGTAGTACTGATCATTCTGACCAACGATAGACTGGTTCATGATACCAAGAACATTCTCACCATCCTCACCCTGGTAGATGTAACCAAATACTGGGAAGTTTGCACCCAAAGAGCTGTAGCCATATACAAGAACTACATCTGACTCACCCTCAAGCATCTCGATAGTAAGGTTAAGGTCTACTGGCTGATTGATAAAACCTGTACCATATACATACTGCTGATCTACACTAGCAGTCCAGTTACCAAGCCATGCCTTTGCAGCATCTGAAGCTACAGCCTCTGCAGTAGTAATCGCACCCTTAACAAGGCACTCAAGACCCTCTGCATTCTTAACCAAAGTACAAAGAGTGTAAGATGTAGAACCTGTAAGACCCTCGTATACAGCTGTGTAACCCTCCTCGCTGTTTACATAAGACAATACAGCTGATGCATCTGTCAACTGCTCCTTGATATCTGCATCTGAAGCACCCTCAAGGTCATCAGTCATGAACATAGCAGCTCTGATCTCTGCAACACCAGTACCCTTCCATGTGAAGTATACACCGTTCCATGGATTAACTACTCGACCATCAACCTCAACTGGCTCTGTAACGTTTGCAAGAGTCTGCTCAAACCAATCTACCTCGGTAAGACCTGTAAGCTCTACTACAATCTTTGCGTTATCAGAATCCTCATAACCACGACCCACAGCCTTTACACGGATAGTGTAAGTACCAGCGTTAAGGTTAGAGAAAGTGTAAGTACACTCTGTAACGTTAGCATTGTTACCTGGCATGCTTACAAGGTAGCTCTCTGCACCTGAAACAGGGTTCCAAGAGATAGTGATGCTTGTTGCATCGTGAGTCTCTGACAACTCTGGAGTAGCAAGCTTTGAACCCTCTGGAATTTCGGTGTTGTCATCACCACCTGGGTTCTTCTTGTCATCAACATTTGCGGCCTTCTCACATGCTACAAATGCGAAAGCTGTAGCCATGATAACCATCAAAGAAAAAATCTTTTTCATGTTTGTTGTTTTTAATTATTAAATAAAGTTTTTTAGTATGTTTCTTTACCAATATGCACACACCAATTAAACGAAAAGAAGCTATAAATATTATTCTCGTCTAACAATACACGCATAATCGGCGCGAAGATAAAAAAAAATTTTGGAAACATGCGCAAAAGTGGTGAAATTTAATTCATAACACCTAAAAAAGAGTTAAGCGCACTACATATAAAAAGAGCCCACCAAGGGAGTAGTACTATCCCTTGGTGGAGCTATTTTTGTGACCTGCTAAATTAGCAGCTTATCACTACAACTGAATCTCGTTGCCAATGTACTTACGCAAGTTCACATCCTTCTTGCAACGCTCTGCGTATGAAGGATCCTTTGCGATAGCGCTCTTAAGCTCTGCAGTTGCAGTAGCCATATCACCCTGCTTTGTAGCGATTACAGCGCGGAGGTAGTCAGCATCAGCAGACTTGTCGTTTGCGATGTACTGCTTTGCAGCTGTGTAGTCAGCGTTCATAGTTGCAGCAACAGCAGCGTTGTAACCCTCGAGCTGTGACTGTGCCTGTGCGTAGTTACCCTCTGCAGCAGCAGCCAAAGCACGTGTCTCTGCTGAAGCGTTAGCAGTGTAAGCCTTTGCAGCCTCTGTGTCGCCATTCATGATATTAACCAAAGCGAGGTTGTTGTTGATCTCTGAAGCCTTGCCACCAGCGTTTACAGCCTTTGCAAATGCGTCAGCAGCCTTTGCACCCTCACCAGCCTCTGCGTAAGCAACACCAAGGTTGTTGTAAGCAGCTACGCTCTTATACTCGTTTGCAGCAGCCTCCAAAGTAGCGATCTTCTCGTTCTGTGAAAGCTTACCTGTAGATGCGATGTGCAACATCTCCTTCTCATCAAGCTCTGCGAACTTACCAGCGCGAACCAAAGCAGCCATCTCATCGTCAGTCTTACCTGTGATATCTGAAGAGTTTACAAGCTGTGCGCGGCGAAGCTCTGGAAGAATCTCCTTCTTCAACGCTGTGAACACGTTGCTCATATTCTTAATCTGCTCCTCACGCTCTGATGATGAAGCATAGCTAACCAATACTGAAAGGATGAGAGCC
>JAEIGA010003478.1_pt1 | contig 24637 bp, 19 predicted proteins | sample 9270691 | NCBI WGS metagenome assembly JAEIGA01 (sample SAMN17057246, study PRJNA624740) | gut metagenome | biome: biome; isolation source: fecal sample | host: Bos grunniens | place: China: Xizang | collected 2019
CCTTTAGGAGCAAAATAGCCCATATACAAGAATCCTCGGAATTCCGAGGATTCTTTATTTTTCTCTCATCTGCAGCACCAGCACAAACAGGAAGGGCAACAGATACAAGAGTGTAGAGAAGAGTTCCCATGGAATGATGCCGATATCCCTTACACCGGCATATTGCAGGCAGGGGACAATACCCGATGCAGGCAACAATGCCATCATGGCAGGGATGAAAAGGGCAAAATATCTGCCTGTTGAAGCCGCGACATCCATTACAGAGCTGTAGCTGCCATAGATGAAACCATATATCAACGACACGAACAAGGCACCGATGAAAAGCAGGAGCGCCCATCCCTGCAGCAATGGCGAAAGAGCCGGTTCTTCGGTCACTCCACTCAACACATTCCACGGTGCTACCGCCGACATATAAAGCAGTAGCAGATAACATACAGCAGCTACGAACGAGAAGATAAAGGCGTGCGACTCCGACACTGTAAGACGGCGAAGGCGCAGAAGGCGCCACAGGACCTTTATCAACCCCGATCCACGCAAGAGTCCATATGTTGCAACAAGCATCATCACCGTAGCCCACGGCAAGGCATCAATAGACGGCAATGCCGTACGCAACGCCCAACGCACACCGGCAGCACTCACCAATGACGACGATGAGAGAGCCTCGCCCGAGAATAGCTGTACCACATCGACGAAGAAAGCACCCACCCATACCATTAGCAAAAGGAACAGATAGACGGGGAGAGGATAATAATATGCCCTGTTGTTATTCATCGGCTTCAAGATTTTCAACATCTATTATATGCAGTTCAATGGCACGCACCACAAGGCGTGTGACATTAATGCCACGTTGCTCGCAACCGGGGAAAAGACGTGCCACGAGGTCGGCCTGGCGCTTCTCGAGCGACTTGACACCAAATGGCATAGTCTTGAGCGAGGAGACCATTTCCTTGGTATATCCCAAAGCCAGATGGCGCAGGAAACACTCGTCGTAGCGGTCTATCTCGTAGTGTATCAGCGATTTTTGGCGAGCCACCTCGCGGTTCACATTCTCGCGGAAACGCTCTACCAGTTTCTCAAGCACCGGTTGGTTGAAGACATTGCGTTTGCCTGCCATCACATTGTATATCTCGTGCTTTGTAAGCAGCTCGCCGGTCTTCAGCGTTATGCCGTCTGCTCCCGCATCAAGCACATCAACCCACAGTTTTTCATTGAGTAGCTCACCGGTAAAGACAAGCACCTTCATTTGCGGATGCTCTCTCTTCATCCTTGCACATATCTCCACTCCCACTGTCGTGGAGCCACCCAACCCCAGGTCGAGCAGGAGCAAATCGGGCACTGCGCGCTTGAGAACCTCGTCAAGTTCGTTCTCGTTCGATGCCACTCCTATCACATCGGCTTCGGGCAACTCGGTACGGAAAATCTCTTCGGTACCCTTGAGTTCGAGCCTTGCATCCTCAACTATTACAACACTGAATTTTTCTATCATAACAAATCATTTTGGCAATGTAAACAATATGACCAGCCCCTCTACATCGGAACGAGCCTCAACACGCGAACCGTGCCGGCCGGTATAGTCCTCGTGCATACGCACAATCTCCTTCGCTACAAGATACTCCATACCGCACAATCCGTTCCGCGCGCCAATGTTATATCGCGACGGGGTGAAAAGCTCTACAATCTCGTCACTGGGCAGTGTGCGGCGATTATCTACAAGTTCAATCCTCACCACATCACCCGTATCGGTGGCGCGTAGCAACAGCGTTCCATCCTTCTCTTCCTTGAGCGCCGCATCCACAAGCACCTCAAAGAGATAGGCGACAAGCTCGGGATCAACCTTCACACAGGCTCCGGTGGGCTCATACACAAGCGAGAGCTTTACCCCACGTCGCTTGGCGCAACGTGCCGCGTAGGTTGCCGCAGCGTTGAAGAACTGTTCAACACGCGTTTCGGTGAGGTTGAAGCACATAGTATCCAGTTCGCGCTTCGCACAGTTGGAGAGTATGCCGAATACCGAATTGTAGTAATCCATCAGTTCACACATAGCAGCGATATTGCCACTGCGGCCATCGGTTGCCGCGAGTGTCTTCTGTGCAAGCTCACGCACGCGGCTGGGATAATAGACAGTCTCGTGCTTGATGACCGACAGACAGTTGTCCATAACCATATTCTGCACGTGCAGGCGGTTCTCCTCGTATTTCAGACGTTCTGTCTCCTCCTCTATCTCTTCGAGAGTCATATAGCTGTTGGCGACACGTACCGTACGGTGGTATGCTATGGATGCCACAAAGCGCGCGACAAGCTCCACGCCCACCGCTTCGTTCTTGCTCAAAGGGCGTTCTGTTACAAATTCAATGGCACCTACAAGCACCTCGTCACCCGCCACCGTTGCATATAGAGGCAACACGCGCAAAAGCGAATCGGCCGAGACAAAAGGTTCTCCATCATCGACGACACCGTGCAGATAGACATCGGCGCGACCGCGAGGGAATGGCACAGGTGCTGCGACTGCCAGACGTTCATCACGGAGCAACAGAGCCACCTGCCTGATGCACATACGCTCACCCAGGGACGAATGGATTTCATTGGCCATAGCCTGCAGCATCTCCTGTGGTGTGCTTTGCGATGAGCGCGCCACAAGCTCCAACAAACGCAGATTGGTACTCTGTACCATACGCTCATTAGCCTTGCCTATTACAGTGTGGCGCAGATATGCTATAAGGAAATAGAGCAACAGCACCAGAGAAACAAAAAAGGAGATACCGATGAATGCAGTGCGCAGATTCAATGCCTCGCGTGTGCGTTCATACTGCGCCGCAACGGCTTTGTCCTCATCAACAAGGCGGTAAAGGGTTGAACAGATATAGTTGTTATACCTGTACGATTGCCACTCCTGCAATGCCAATGAAGCAACAGCCAACTCATTGCGCATATCGAGTATGTTGTAGAATATATCCTCGGTCAGATGTTCGGGGAAAAGCCCCTCACGCCACCATTTCAGTTCGGCATATCCCTCTCCCGACATGACAAGGGTGTCGCTACCGCCAATCTCCTGCATATAGTATCTGTTGAGCAGCGTGAAGGCTTTGCTGGCCTGTACAAAAGCCTCGGCATAATTGCCGTGGGTGTTGCAACTATAGACCGAATCGGCATAACAGCGCACCTCGCCGAACAGGGTATCAGTGGCCATAGAGCTACAAGGCAACAGCATAAGCAACAGCATTACACAGCGCATAACCCCTTTGGGCAGACGGAAAGAGAAACGGCTTCCACCACCATTGCGGCTCCGGATATTCATTGAGCAGACCGAGAACACCGCATCGGTTTTCCTGTATTTCTCAATGATACCCTTGCAGTTCATCAGACCAAATCCGCCACCTTTGCTTTTGGCTGGCATACTGCCATTGTCCCGACCTATAGAAGCTGCATCGTACACCTTCTCATTGAGTATACGGTCAATATCGTTCTGCGAAATGCCAATACCGCTATCGGCAACGGCAACTTCAACATAATCCTCGCCCTCGACACACTCCACGGTGACCTCACCACCTGCGGGAGTGAATTTGGCGGCATTGTCTACAAGAGTATTTATCATGAACAGCGTGAGAGCCTTGTCGGCCTTCACCACCGGTGTACCGTCACCTACAGTCAATGCAATACCACGCGATTCAAGCAATTGACGGCTCTTCTCTATTATTGCGAACAGACTTGAAAGCGAAAAGCTCTCTACCTGCAGATTCATCTCGCCCTGACGCATCTTTATCCAACGTTCAAGGATTATGTTCAGGTCATCGAGTTTCCCGGTCAGTTCAGTCACATAGCACAGTTTACGCTCCACATCATCGGGAGCGGCGTTCTTCAATGCACGCAGTTCATTGATTATCCTGTCAATATATGGGCGCATTGACATGACGGTGGATACCGACACGCGCTTGAGAAGATTCTCGCGCTTATGCTCGGCAAGGTATACGGCACAGGCACGGCGCATCTCCTCGAGCCTCTCCTGCTCATCACCTATATCAGCAAGACGCATTCCCTCGCCCACAGCTACTGCGACATAGGGAATAAGCATCCCGAGCAGGGAGTGTTTCTCGGGAGAAAGCGGGCGGGACGTGGTCACATAAAGGAAATCCGAACTACCACCCATATATTTTACAGCAAAAGAACAGCTGTAGGCACCGGGAGCTGCCGTAGTGAACGCGAACTGCACATCGCCCGAAAAACCGGCGAAGCAATTGTTCAGCAACGTCACTATATGGGCACAGAGTTCCTCCTTGCTACCCACATCCTGTGGCAAGGTGGAGAGCAGCTGACGGCACGCCTCGGGAAGACGTTTGAGCCCCCCGGAATATGACTTCACATACTTTCTCTTGCGGTAAGTGAAAACCACTATCACAAGCGACAGCAGCACGACCGACACAACAGACACCACAAGCCAGTTGTCCAGGCGCGATATACCTGCCACAAGCGTGGAGACACCGCTCTCATTCTTCTTGTTGAGGCGTGTGGTACGCAGCAACATCAGGTAGCTCTCCCTGTTGATGTCAGAGGCGTACTTGTCACCCAGACCGGCGAAGGCACAACTGGCCTCGCGCCTGATACTCAAAAGACACTCGGGGATATTGTACATACCCGCATCGGAGAACATGGCGGGCTCAATCTCAATGTCACAGTTGTCGAGCATATTCGAGGCAAATTCGACCTCATCGGGGTAATAGGTGCTGTAATAGCTGTTTATTTCAACAAGAGCAGAATCGAGCAATGCCAAAGCAGCATCATAATCCCCCATCTGTGTCCTGCACGATGCAGAGACTGCCATAGCCTCAATCATCATATATCTGTCGCCATAACGCCTGAAATCATCGGCAGCCTCGGCGGCCAGTGTATAATCCATTGCCACGGCATCACCGCTCCTCAACAGCACATGCACCAAGTTATCGGGGAGAGCAACGAGCAGTTCCTTGTTGTCACGCAACAGAATGGCCACCAACAGCTTGTAGTTTGCCGTGAGCCATAGATACCCACGCGCCTCGGCCTCATTCAAGCCGCGCGCAAGCAGATTGAGCCGTTCCTTTGTATCCTGTGACGTATTGGCAAGAAGCATTCTCGCATAGAGCTTGAGTGCGGGATCCACACTCTTTGCAAGACCGGCATTCAAGTAGCCCAATGTGCGCTTGACATCATCGAGCATCGACAAGTTCGAGAAGTAACAGACCGATACTATACCGAACTCAATCCTGGCGCGTTCAAAACGTGCCCTGTCACTCTCCGAGAGGCGTTCCACATCCTCGTTGATGCGCCTCATCCTCTCAAGAGCCCTTGCGCGGCAATCAAAGAACTCCCTGTTGCCCGAGACACGATAACAAATTGTCATCTGCCCCACATCGGCAACAAGTTTCTCTATTTCACAGTCGGCCTCGGCCTGCACTTTATCATACAAGGCGGTAGCCGCCGCATAATCCATCTTCATCAGAGCCGAATAGGCCATGGCATTGGAGGCAACCATCATCAGTTCGTGGTTACCGTCCGAGAGGCTGTCGAGCGCCTTTGCCAATCCATCGGCCAACGCCACATCCTTGTAGCGCGCCTCGTATACCTTGATAGAGAGCGAGTCGGTTCCTGTAGCCGAGTCGCCGCCGTGGCTGTGCCCAGTACAAGAGGTGAACAAGGCACACAGCAGGAGTAGTATGAAGGAGATATTACGCATAAACGCCACCCAAATAATCACGTTGTGAGATACAAATTTAATAATTTATATTGAAATATCATCATTGCAAAAAAGAATTAACGCCGTGGAACACCCCACAGCGTTAATTCTTTTTTTATCATCAGTTCTGCCTCTTGCGTTTTCCATAGAGGCGCCTTATCCAGAAATAGTACCCCGTCAACGGCAATGTAGCACCGAGCAAGGCTGCAAGGAACGAGATTGTGCGGCTGAACCATCTACCCCAGGCGCCTACGTGCAACGTATACACCCAACCGCCGATCTTGCTGCCGCAAGCAGCATCCCTGTAGAGTTCAACCTTTTCAATGTCACCGGTATTACCGTTGAATATATACTTGTCGGCAGCACGCATGTTGCCGTAGAGAGACCTTTTCACAGAAACTGTGCCGTCAGAAACTGTAATTGTCCCAAACTGCGGGTTGAGCGCCACAACATTATCGTATGCTGCCTGCCAGGGGCCCGATGCAGATTCGGACAGCGGAACGCCCTGCGGTGTGGCACCGGTTTCAGCATCAGCCATCACAGTTGCCCCGCTTTGGGCATCAATCATTGTCGCAGCTGTCACCGCATCAACATCGGCAATTGATACTGCACCACCAGCATCAACATACTTACTGTCCACTACATTTGTAGCTGCAGTCACCGCGTCAGCATTCCACAAGGGCACAGCGTCCAGTTCTGCCGCAGCATTGCCATTCTCACCATCATTTTTCACACAAACCGACAACGCACACTCCCTGCAAACTCCGGGACACACCGGAACTTCGGCAACTTTTTCGGGAACCTCATGCACAACGGCAACGCTCTTCGCCTCACCGGCACCAAACAGGGCATATACCCCGTCCTTGTACCACTCGAACGACCAAGTCAAACCGGTCAACGCCATTGTCAACAACAGCAACAGTGCATAAAAGCCACCCGCCACGTGTAGGTCGTACCAGAAACGGTTTTTGCCCTTCGCAACCACTATACGCAAACGGTTCTTGAGCATCTTGCGGCTGCGCGGCCACCATATGACAAGACCTGTCAGCAGTATAGCCACCAAAACGAGAGTGCTTGCGCCCACAATCATCTTACCCCAGAAGATTGCTCCATCACCCGGATTGCTGTCCATCAGCCAACGGTGCAGACGGAACACTGCCTGAAAGAACGGCAGCCGTTCATCCTTGCCAATCACCTCGCCGGTATATTGATTCACATATACAGCTGCTTTCTTGGGCTTGGAAAGGTTTGCCTTGTAGGCCTCGTCGGGTGAACCAGACACCACAATACCCTTTACATCGACATCGGCGGGTAATGTAGAATCAACCCTGTTGGCAATCACATCCAAAGGCAATGGCTCACCTTTAGGTGTGACAATGGTCATCCCGCCCTTGCACAATGCCGTAATCTCGTCCTCGAACACCAACAATGCACCCGTGAAACAGGTGATTGTTATCACAAGGCCGAAAGGCACCGAGAGCCACAAGTGGAATTTACGAAAGAGGTTTCTCATATCACGCCTCCTCTCATTTTACAGCCTCAATGGTGTATCCGTTTGCTTTCAACAGTTCAAGCACGCCCTTTTCACCTGGGAGATGCGCAGCGCCAACGACAAAAAGCGTAGAGGCCTTGTCCATCATTTTGGGCATCTTGGTCGCCCATGCCTCGTTACGGCCATAAAGCAAGGCCTCCTTCTCTTTTGGTGTGCTGTCACAGTCATTGCCAAGCTCCTCCTCGGTTATATTCCACAAGGCATCTATATCCTGCGAAAAGAATGCTGCGGCGAGTTCCTTCATCTGCAATGAATAGTATTCGTTATTATCCACCATGCAAAGCAACTGCTGTTTCTGGCGTTCAATGGTAGCACCCTTGTAGAGTGTGGCAATCTGGAAATCCACCGTCTCAAGCCCTACCACCTTCTTGCCGGCCGCGGCGGCAGCCTGTTGGAAATAGGCATCAATGAGACTCATTGGATTGAACCCGGGAGTGAGTTTCATATACTGCACCAGCTGCAGCTGTGTAGACAAAGCCGCAGGTGTGAATCGCCCCATCTGCTCCATGAGCATCGGATTTTCAAAATTCACTCCTAACAGGTCGCTCATATATGCGTTCAGGCGTGTCATCTCATCGGCATCAAGCACATCGGCAAGTGACTTGCCGCCCGGCAAAAGCATGGCCTGCTGCACCTTTTCCATATTCTCAACACTCTCCATTTCACTCATCACCACCTCTCCACATACAACGTCCACTGCCTCAAGCGCAGCTCTTGCGCCAGGGATGGAATCAACGAAAGACGCGGGTGCCAGATGATATGTACCCACTATATATGAAGGTGCATCAAGGTCACTGTGTGAAATCTTATAAAGCAGTTGTGCATTGCCGGCAACTACAGCCACAAATGCCAGCAAAAGGGATAAGAAGATTCTTTTCATGATTTTTGACATTTAATTTTGGCGAAGATAGTAAAAAACAACAACATAAGCACCCAAAATAGGATGTCAAACATTAAGAAAACTTAAATCGCACACAATATGCACCACATACAGGCAAAGTGTGTTAAATTTGACATGTAAATTTAAAAAAAGGAATTATGAAGAAGATAATAAACCCCTGGGCCGGACTCACCGACAAAGGATACAACTGTTTTGCCTGCGCACCCACAAACCCCTGCGGACTAAAGATGGAATTCTATGAGGATGGCGACGAGATTGTTTCGCTATGGACACCCGGCAACAACTATCAGGGTTGGCTCAACACCCTGCACGGCGGAATACAGGCTACACTTCTTGATGAGATTGGCGGATGGCTCATAGCCCGCAAGTTCCAGACATCGGGGATGACCACAAATCTTGCCATCAAATACAAGAAGCCCATTCCTACGGGGAATGACATCACCATTGAGATACGTAGCCGAGTGAAAGAGGTGAAGCGTATGTTCGTGTTCATTGAGGCCGAGATAATATACAATGGCGGGATATGTTCAAGTGCCGAGATGACCTATTACACATTCCCCAAGGATGTGGCCCAAAAAGATTTTATGTTCAACGGCTGCGAGATTGAGGATTGACAGCAGAACTATCAGAAACACTCCTTGCCAAGTACCTTGTTGTATACAGCCTTATACTCCTGAACCATCTTGTCTACCGTGAAATACTTGTCATACCTCTCTTTTGATGCACGTGACATCTTTTCACACACTTCGGGATTCTCAAGTATATAGTTAATCTTTTCGGCAAAAAGCTCTACGTTGTTCTCAAGGGCATAACCATTGATATCGTCACGGACAAGCTCTGAAACTCCACCCACGTTAGACGCGACTATAGGTAATCCGGCTCCCATAGCCTCAATGATGACAATTGGCAACCCCTCGTAATTTGACGGCAAGACAAAGAGGTCGGCCTTTGAGCAATACATTGCCGCATTGGGGATATTGCCCAAGAAATACACATTTTCGGGAGTTCCGGATATCTCTTCCTTATTGCCAATCCAAACAAAAGCATATTGCGGTAACATTTTTGCGACATCAATATATAGGGGATGATTCTTTTGAAGAGATGTACGGGCAATACATAAGACAACCTTTTTATACTTGTCGGGAATTCCAAATGAGAGTTGCTTGTCAACAGCAGGAACATTCGCGCCATTGTACACAGTAACCAAATTGTGGTCAATTTTTTCCTCTAAAAGCCCACGCTCATCATATTTACTCACCGCTACTATAGACTTGCACCAACGCTGCATCATTTTCTCAAGGAAAAGGAACTGACGATGCGCCAGACGCACTGTATCAAAGCCGTGAACCGTATAAACAATCTTTTTTGTAGGGAACACCCAGCGTCCCAACATACCGGCCTTGGATGAATGAAGATGAATTATATCGGGTTTGTATTTCCTGTAAAGTCTGCGCAGTTCAAATAGCGCGCGCAAGTCATTGACCAATGAAAGGCGACGCTTCAGAGACTTGCAATGTACACGCTGCACCTTCGCGTCGAGCATCTGCCACATCTTGCCATCGCCCTCACCCGAGGCAACAATGACCTCGTGCTTGTCACAAATACCGTTTGCAATATTTGCGACAACAGCCTGAGCACCGCCCAATTCACATAAAGTTATAACTTGTAATACGCGCATTTTAGCTACCAATTCTATATTCAGATGCAAATATAATCTTTATAAATCAAAAACGCCACAAAAACGGAGTTTTTCACTCGTAGGTACGCTTTATAGTTCAACGGCATAGCCTGAACTTCACTTTTTTAATGAATGTAGACAATCCCAACGAACGTAACACTACAAGTATTGAGTTTGTAACACAGAAAAGGGCAACGTGACTCTTGGCATAGAGCCATCCAGCACCGTTTTCACGGAATAGCCTTTCGAGTTCGTCTGTCTTTTTCAGGAACGAGCTACTGGTAACTCCTCCCAAGCGGAACATTGCAAGCTCCGTTGGTATATTCTTGAACTTCACCCCGGCTTCGTAGAAACGAATGAGCAAATCAACGTCCATCATAAACTTGAAGTGTGTCTTGAAAACACCATATTTATCATACGCCCACTTGGCCACAAAAGTACTCTGATGACACACAATACGTTTTTTGAATGTATGCAATGGGAATTTCATTGACGGGCAAGCCTGTATCTTTACATCATTTTCACTGTCCCATACAAAGATGTTTCCACGATATACACCGACACCCTCTTCGTAAGCAGCGGCAACAGTACTCAAAGCTCCGGGCAACAGCACATCATCGGAATTTATTATACCAATAATATCACCCGTAGCATTCTTTATACCTTTATTGAAAGCATCACTGATTCCCTTGTCAGGCTCTGAAACGACCTTAGCAATTTTATCGCGGTACTTGTCTACAATAGCCAACGTACTATCCTTAGAAGCACCATCAATTATTATGTATTCAACATTTGGGTAATCCTGTGCAACAACACTTTTTATTGTTTCCTCAACTGTAGCCTCGCTATTGTATGTTATTGTAACGATTGATATTTTAGGCTGCATCACTATCTTATTAACAAATATTTTATTTTATGGTAAAGATATGTAAAAATACTTATTCTACCAATTTTATTCACATCTTTGAGCAATTTTATGTTCTTTGAAACCACATTGCCTATATCCTGCAACCTCTCTTTGATGGCACGTCCCTTGCTGTAGGCCATAGCGCCTACAACGTTCGAGGAGTGCTGTCGATACAGCACTGTCGGGGCATCCACATAATCTATTATTCCACCATAATAAGAAACTGTGAGTGCCGAAATGACATCGTGTATTATAACATCGTGTTCTACATATTTCTCAAGGATAAGTTCACGCGCAGCACTGTTCATCACAATAGTACAACCGTTAACGCTGTTGCAGGTACACAAATAAGGGAAGGTACGCAACACGTCGGGGCGCAAGCCCGAGGAGCGCCAGAAAGAGTCGTGTATGACATTGAGATGCTCATCAACGACATTCATATCAGTATGCACGATAATGGGTTTGCCCGGAGCCGACTGTTCAAGCGCCTTCATCTTCTCCATTGTAATGCACAGTTTGTTAGGCAACCACACATCGTCCTGGTCGCAGAAAGCATAGTACCCGCCGGGCTTTGCCGTACGGAGCAGATGAATAAAACTTTTTCCAGGGCCGAGATTTTCTGTAGCATACCACGACAACAAACCTTTTTCTTGCCATTCATCAAGAATTGAAATTGTCGCATCACGTGAGCCGTCATCACGCACAAGAATATCCACCTCGACATTCTGCTGTTCCCGCAAAGAGGTCAATTGCTCAATAAGGTATTTCTCCCCGTTATATGTAGACAAAAGAACTGTAACCTTTTCCATTGAATTCAATAGATTTTTATTTGTTCAACAAACGTCACCACTTGTCAAACGTATACTTCAAACCCGATGACGAGAGGACAAGCAACTTGTCATTCAGATACTCCACCCTGAAGCCCACGACCGTATCATAGATATAGAGATTCTTGAGTTCATCGGGCACGCAGACACCCGCAGTTCCCGGATAACGGTAGAAGTTATCCATCACAATACTGTCATTCGAATATTGGAAGCAGGCCATATAGAAATTTTTCGGATGTTCAGTCTCGGAATATATTCCCATCCTGACAAGATGACGTTGGAATGAATAGAATATACTATCGGGGTATTCCACGCCCTCGACAGACTCGACACTCCTGAGCCTCCACATCCCATCAAGGTCGCCATTGATAAAAATTCTCTCGCACGAAACAATGGTCAACAACAAAAACAGATATAATAAATTCCTTACCATAGTACCATTATTTAAATATGCCGGTTTTCACAAAAGAGAGCATCACGCCGGTGTTGTTCCCGATATAATTACTTTGGTCGTGAGCCGCAGAGAGCGAGACGAGCCAATTCTTTCCGTTGGGGGAATATATGAAATCGACCAGAACTGACGTTGTATACTTTTTCTTGAAGAACGGATTGATGTAGGTACCCCAATTCTCGCTGTAAGTATACATAAGCCTGTAAAGGAATTCACGCTTGCCACCAAAAGCTCCGTTTATACCAACGTGGTGCGCACGCATACGGTTGGCCTTGAATTCAAGGCTACCATCGGCATTGTACAGGGGGGAAAATACCAGTGGATTTCCCATTCCCATTCCATAGTAATGCCATCCGCTGTATATCGCGTGGTTGTAGTAGTTGTCAAGTCCATCCATCTGTTCTACGAAATAGTCGCTGGGATCATTATATCCGGCACCACTCTGGTCATACGTCGATACATACTCATATTGTATGTTGGAAATGAACTTGAGGAAGCCGGTCTTGTTCTTTATTGACACGCCAAGCATAATATCGCGCCAGGGATAGGTCACAAGTGTGCGCTTGTTATCGAGATTGTTCTGATATTCAATAAAGAAGAGTTGCGAGAAATCCTCGAACATATGTTCGCCATACAATTGAATGTCCAGCGGTTTGGTATGCAGTGTCAAGGCAAGATGCCAGTTTCCAATCTGGTTGCCTGTGATATTGGACTGTTCGGTCTGTGGCACCATCTCATCACCACCGGTGGGGATAAACGCCTTCAAAAAATCCTTGAAACGAGTTGGCATTGAAAGATATTTACCTTTAGCGTGAGTATATACATCACCGCCAAACTGCGAATGCATCTCAAGACCACCCTCGAACTCCAAAGGGAATTTCGCCTCGTTACCCACCTTCATAAAGAAGGCCTTGCTATGATAAAGGGCATATTTGTTATATTTTGCGTTAGGATTAGTTACTGTAAAGTTCTCTTGGAACTTGCTGTCAAGGAACACACCGTACGAAATATGTCCGCGCAATTTGAGCAAAGACCTTGTACCCTTTACTGTGACATACTCCGGCACATCAAGACGCACCTGCGGAACAGGAGAGCTGTTGCCACTATAGACAAGGCCACCGGTACCCAGTTCACTCAAGCCATTGAAAGCAAGAAAACCCGAGCAATTGAATGCATCGTTGGAATTCACTCCCTTGAGACTACTGAAACCGCGCATCTCGGCAACACGCTCCTTTGCCCCCACACTCAAAGTCAACCACTTGTAGGAAATGTCGGCATAGAACTGCTGTACTATAGGGGTATTATTCTGATTATATCCGGCCTTTAAATCCAAGCCCGATGCGTACTTCCAATTACCACGTTTACCAATGACACCCTCTATTGAAGCACCATAGCGCACAAAGCCATTCTGTTTATCAAGCGATGAGAGACCACTCCTGTTCGACACAAGCCAGAAAGGAGCATTCTTGCCCCAACCAGCAATGGCATTCACCTGCACATAGTCCTTTATTGTAAATGTTTCCTGAGCTGACAAGGATGTTACACAAGCCAACACCGCACACATAACCAGGAGGCACTTTATATTTCTTTTCAAAAATGACATAACAATATTTCCAATCCTATATCAAAAACAGTACTACATAAAGCAATCAGCTTCTGTTTTTGAATCATTTCAACAAAGCGAGTATTTTCTTTACTCTTTCGCCCCAATTATTAGATTTGGCATACTGTTCACACTCCTCTTTCGACTGTTTGATAGCCAACTCTCCACATCCAAGTTTGCCCACAACAGCTTTTAGCTCATCTGCTCCGGAATACAGATATACATAGTCACCGAACTTTTCGCTTTCGGGGTATTTAGGCATAATTATCGGCTTGCCTGCATATATGTACTCATATGCTTTCACCGGGTCGACGCTCATAATAAGGTCGTTGAGTATAAACGGCATAACCAACGCATCGGCCTTGTTCATTATTTTCATAAGGTGTTTATGCTCGGCAATGCCGCAGTATGTAATCCTGTCGTGTTCAGGTATTTCAACATCCTTAGGTCCAAAAAGCAACAATTCTACATTAGAGTGCTCATCAATTGCACTTATAACGGATTCAAAATCAAACCAGGCAGATATTGTTCCAATATAGACCATCTTCTTTGTCTCGGTGCGCCTGTCAAAGAACACATCGGCTGGAATCTCTTGAGATCCGGCATTATCAGCAAGCCTCAATGATATTGCATTGTTCAACAAATGCACATCAGTCCTACCATAACGTTCTGCCAATTTCCTTTTAAGGTCAAGACTTGAGGCAAAGACAATATCAGCATCATTGCACAATTCCGTCTCATATTTTATAAAACGTTTCTTGATAGTATCGGTCAATGGGAATCCTAAAAGGTCGTCCATACAATCATAGACCAACATCTGTCCCTTCCTGCGCTTGATATGCTTGTACTGAACCGGGTTGCCCAGCCAAATGACATCGGCATTCTTTATCTTGTTGCGCAGAATGATTCTGTTAGTAATAAAGGCATTGATATTAAAAATGAAATCAAAACGGCAAAAAGGTATATGTGGCATTGCCGTCAAAGTCATATTCTTCAATCTATTCTTCTCGCCCTTCTGTTTCTTGTTAGAGCCATAAATGATTTCGTGTATGACATCCACGTGAAAAAAATCGGACAGGCCCTCGGCCAAAAAATGCGGACGTTGCTTTATCCAACGCCAATCAACGTGCATATAGTATAATATATTTTTCATCATATTCTTTTTGTCAACAAGTTTTTATAATCAAAGTCTTTCACACTGTCCACTGATGGTGCCTTTATTGCAAGCAACCTTTCAGCCACAAGTTCTGTATTCTCAAATTCAGGCAAAGAGAGGAGTGCATTACTATCACCATAAACGAATTCCGACATACCTTTCGCCTTTTCACTGTATGAAAGGAACAAGGTGGGCACACCAACACATATTGCATTTATGGCACAATGCATTCTTGCTGCAATAACATAATCACACTTTGTCAATACATTCTTCAGACCTATAAAACCAGGGTCAACATCAACCAGTTCAACCCTGTCGCGATATTCCACAGGCAACAGTTCCTTCATACGTGACATATAGCACAAATCATTGTCCGACTCATCGCGGCTTACAACGTGTGGCAGCAGGACAACCCTACAACGCATTCTCTCGATAAGATTCACTATGGCATCGCATTGTTTCTTCATTGCCTCCTCTTTGGAGCTGTACATATAAAGAGCTGAGTGCGGGCTCAAGTTGATACCTATAAGATGTTCATCGCCGCTGGCCGGAAAGAATTCACCACAAGGAACAGAAAAAGCCGGATCCGGCGCCAGGAACAACGTCTCATCAAGGCCCAAAGATTTCAAATACTCATAAGAAACCTTTTCACGTACCACTATGGCATCTATCTTCTTCAGATGCTTCTTGAAGAAAGCGAGAGCCTTAGGATTCTTCTCGAACTTGCCCACAGAAGCCCCCCATAAGACATATTTAGCACCCACAGTGCGACATTTCTCCAACAATTGGGGAAGTTCCCTGTTATAACCGCCGTCACTCCTTAAGGTATAGATATCACCTCCTATTGAAAAAACCGTATCGTAACCTTTGAACAATGAAACATCATCGTATGGCATACGTAGCTGCACGCCAACATAAGAGAGCAACTTGCGTAGAATATTACGTGGACTAAAGCGCTTGAAATGACGTCTTTCTATTATATTCACATCACATCCGGCCAAACGTATCACATCGTCAGCGTAATTGTACGACACGTAACTAACATTTATATCCGGATCAATTTCTTTCAGAATCCTGACCGTTCCGCGTACTATAGCCTCGCAGCCATAATTATACACGCCTTCAATACCAATTAACAATACATTCTTCATATATTCCAGATTTTATTTCTTGAACAGATACTTATAGAAAAGATATATCATCAAAGGATAAGCCAACACAATGACTACAATCCTATTTGTCACACTATGTTCAAACAAGCCTATAAGAACAACCAGAATCACCAACGCCCATATTGCAAAGGCATACCACGAGAATACTGTATTTTCAGGGATTAGCCCCTTGAACTTGTATATAGGCAACAGAAACACCGTACTCATCACATAAGCCACTATATATCCGAGACACAGGCCTACAGCACCATAGCCCTTTACAAAATAGAAAAAGCCTATCAATGAAAATCCCCACACAAAATTACTGACAACTCCATACCATTGCAAGTTATTCACCGCAAGTATACGCGCCAACCCCTGTTTGTACATTATTACAAGGGTGAACAGCAGTACAAGTATCATATTCACCCTGAAACTCTCGCCCTGAAAGCTTGAGTCAAAGAATGCCATTATGATTTCCGGGAAAAGCATAAAAGGAAGAATGATGAGTACCCCGATGCACCAGGGAAGAATCACATTCACCCTGTTCAGATTTGAATTGATGGATTCGCTCCTGTTTTTTGAAAGGACAACCAGGAATGGAGCATCAATCATCGATGCAACACTTATGAATATCAGGTTAAAGGTATATACAGCCGTAAAAAGGCCCATTTCGTGGGCTCCATTCTCGCCATTGAACAACATAACGTCAGTAACCCACTTTACAGGTGTCACCAACAGGCCACTGAGAAAAGCCGGGAACGAATATGTGAATATAATCTTCTTTTCCTTGAATGCATCCTTGAAATTCAGTTCCAAAGCCATCGACTTGATTACCTTTTTCAACTTTATGTGCGACAGCAGACACACTATGATATTGTAAAAAGCAAAAGCCATAACAGCTCCCCTTACACCAGCAAACCGAGCTCCCAGATAGAACAACGGGAACGAGATGACCGATTGCCAGAAGTTTACGGCCGCTATATCCTTAAAACGTTGCAATCCCTGCAAGATTCCGATCTGCGCCCCATTCAGAGAACAAAAGAACAGGATAACTGATGCAATGCGGAATTCAAGGGTATACTCGGGACGATTGATTACTGTTTCTGCTATATATGGCGAATATATATATACAATAACACTCATAAGCAAGCCGGCCATTATTCCAAATAGCATTGTCAGTCCCATTATCCTGGATGCCTTCCCAGCATCCTTTACTATGAATTCCGACACGAATTTGGATGCAGTTATACCAAGTCCAAGTCCGGCAAAGACCGTGAACATAAGTATTGTATCCCGAATAAGGCCAAATGCACCGAAATCGTCACTTCCCAGCAAGTTACCAACAACAATCCACGCAACAAAGATCAATCCGCGGGATATTACACTACCGACAATTGACCAAAAAGAGCCGTTAATCAGCTCTTTGGCCTGCATTGAGTTGCTCAATTTTTCCTTGACAACATTGACTTTCATTTCAGCAATACCGATTTTATGACATTCATAACTTTCCTAAAGAATGAAGGAACAAAAAACCTTTCAATTCCCTTGAAGCCCTCCTTTTCCAAAGATTCAAAAATCCGTTTTCTTTCTCCCGGCATTGTACGTCCTTCCATATCAATACGAGGTGTTCCTTTATATGGAGTTTTGTCGGTAATTCTTCTCAGATATAGTTTTCCACGCCCCTGGATATACTCCTCGACAAAGCCATCACCCTGCGTATCATTGACAAGAAGCAGTGACGTTCCCTTTTCACAATCCAAGTCACCCTCAGCTCCCCAATAATCGCATAATGTCATATTACCACGTCTTGGAAGTGTGTTGAACCGGCAACTATAGCAGGAAGTATTGTAACATTTTGCGCTGTTGAATGCGACAAAGAACGGATTACGATTTTGTATCTGCGACAACAGCAGCCTGTCATTAGAATAGAATTCCAATGCATATCCTCTCCACGTTGACAATGGTCTGCTATCATCATCAAGATTCTTTACCCTGAAATTGACCTTTGTCACTGTCTCACCGGGGAGATACTCCTGACAATACTTACGATACATTTTCATTGAAGGCACACCGGCACACACAAGGTCTATCGTATAAAGCAAATCAGACTTTATATAATTGGATATTGCCTGCACCTGACACGGCACGCCAACAAAGAGAACTTTCTTGCCCGACCTTATCAGTTGCCTTGCTCTTGCATATATGTCCGAAGCATCGGCCTGAAGATATTTTGAACCCATAAATGCGCACATTTCATCAACAGTATGTGCTATATCAAACTTGGGTATACCGGAGTCCCATTTCACGCCACAAACAGCCCCTCCGGCATCAATGAATGCCTTTGCCACCTCGTAAAAGAGACCACCCGAAGAACTTTTAAGCCTGATACCATAGTCCAGACTCCATCCTGCATACACATCGGGTGTATTCTTTTTGATTACCGTAGCCTCTCCGGCACAAACCGGACACATCTTGGCACACAATCCACAACCATTGCAAAGTTCTGGATTTACAATGGGTTTATAGAAGCCGTCATTATCCAAGCGTAACTCTATGGCCTTTCTTGAACACACATCGGCACACAGGAAACAACCGTTACACGCCTCTTCACCAATTTCAAATATCGAAGGTCTATTCTTCATATGCATGAGTCTTCATTTTTTCGGAATAACTATACACTGACAGCAAAACAAACATACCCGTAGAGCTTATCAGCAAAGGATTCGTTCCTGCAATTATCAGATATATGAAAAAAGACGAAGCGATAGCCAACGCTGAATCGCACTTGTTGGCGGCTTTCAAAATCTTGTACATTGGAAGTAAGATGACATACAGTATGGGCAAGCATAAAATACCATAATTCCTTATCAGCTCAAGATATGTCCATTCTGTTCTAATACACATTCCCCTGAAACCAATGGAATAGAATGATGTACCAGGACCTTGACCGAGCAGCAGATATTCGGGATGTTCACTGAACAGCGTCTTATAGGAAACCAAGTGAGCATATTTTACCAGATTCGAAGCCTCGTCTTTCTCCATCAGCAACATTACAAGCAATATCAAAAAGAGAAAACAGAACAGGGCCACAGCTGGATATACCATATAGCGCATATATCGTCCGTTCCTACAATATATGAAAAATATTATGCAAGCCAAAAGGATTGGCAAAAGCATAGAACTACGTGTTCCGCTTATAATGAACATGTGCAACAGTATCACCATTACCAGCGCATAAAGCAAACGGAATCGTTTATTATTCAACACTTTATACAGTACAAGAGCAAATGCCGGCAAGAACGACACTGCAGATTTGAGATACATACTGAAGAAACTTATTCCCAAAAAGGCGCGATTGGACATCATCATTGTATCATCGTGCTTTCCCATATACAAGTACAATGGTGCCTCAAATTCGGGAACAAAAAACACATACCAAAAAAGGACAAGCACTATTATTGCAGCCAGAGCGACCGGCAACACGGATAGTTTGATTACATCATAATTGGCCGACCACATCAAAAGCAATAGGGGAGCAAAAGCTGTAATGACTGCTTTCAGCTCCGCCATATCAACATGATTTCCTTGCATGACAGCCAATACCCACGAGACAAGCACAGATAATACAGGAATGAAAAAAAACCTCAGATTACTCCAATCTGGTTTGAAGAATACCATACTATAAAGCAAAAGAAATGCAAAGACCACACTTTTAAGGCCAAGAATGGTATTTGTTGGGTCGGCAACAAATATAAAGATAAGCAACATATACAGAATATTGCCGCCCAGTTTTATTATTCCTGTTTTTTCCTTCATTTTTTTGCAAAGATTTCAGAATACAGGATTCTGAATGTCGCAGCCACACAAGATAGCACAACAAAAACAATAAGTATAAACACCTTATTGGGAGAATCGGCAAACAATGGAACATAAGCCGACTCAATTACAGTATATACCGGAGTGGACTCTAGCACCTTTGCCTGTGCAAACTGTTTCTGCGAAACAGCTGTACTATAGGACTGGAATGCAAGAGCCACCTCCTTTTCCAGGAAATCAAATTCGGCTTTCTGTGCAGGAGAATATATTGAATTATGTGTCAAAGCATATTTCACAAACTTTTCCTGAACATCCATATAGCTTTTATGAGCACTGTCACACAAAGCAACAGCATACTCATATTGCTTGCGTGCTTTGGCGGTACGATAGTCAAGGATGAAATTATTGAGACGGGTAACGACAGAGTCGGCCACAATTGCAGCAATTTCGGGGTCAAAATCGAGCACTTTAACAGATACGATGCCAACCTGCTCCTCAACCGAAAAACGCACATTCTCCTTTATTCTGCCACATACAGCATAATCCTTTTTTGTAATATGGCGCGGTCCATCCGATTCCCCACCACCTGTATTGTCTGAAGTGTCGGAAAACACTTTTGCAATTAAGGATTTCACCCATATTACAGGACATTTCCACCAAGGATACTTGTAATACTTAAGAAGATAGTCGGAATAGGTTGTTTCAATACCCATTTTTGATGATTTCACATTTATCTCACCCAAAGCAAGCCCGAAATCAACCGAAGAAACAATCTTCGGATACAAATCAATAGTGTAGGCATCGACACCCATTTCACCCATTGATATATTCGCAAGACCGGCCAAATCGGAAAAGCCGGAACTCAATTCATCGCCCTGTGGCTCGGGAGCAAGGGTCACTGATGATGAGAACACCTTTGGCATACTGAAGGAAATTATCAACGACAGGATAATTCCTACTGTAACATATATTACGTACACCATACGTTTCTTCCACAAAAGAGCTACACACTTGCGCAAAAGATTCACGTCATCAATAAGTTCCTGTATCCTTGTCTTTTTTTCCATACCTTACCTTTTTACTTTTTCAGCAAACTGATCATTGTCACAATCATCGTAGCCAACGAAGCCGTTGATGTACCAATGGTCACAATTTCACCCGTAGTCATTGAGCGGCGCATCTTCTTGCGTGGCACAATAATCTCACAACCGGGCTGTACTTTTTTCCTTGAGCATCTTGAAACCTCCTCGACATCGCCATTCATCTTGAGTACAAAGATACCGTTCTTCTTCGCCTTGTTGCTAAAGCCACCCGCGTGTCTCACATAATAGTTCACCGATTTTCCTTTACGCCAATTCAAGGCTGTGGGGAACATGACCTCGCCTCTAACCTTTACGGTAGACGAATATTCGGGGATTGTCAACAGGTCACCTTCGCACAGGACAATATCGTCGCGGCCACCGGGTTTCTCAAGTGCTTTCTCCAGATTGATGGCAATCTCATAGTGGAGGTCCTCGGCAGACTTCATCTTCAAGAGAGAGTCAATAGCCTCGACATTATCATTGTTACCCTCCAACAAGTCCTCATAATATGCCATATTCAACTTGTCCTGCAAGTTCTTGTAAATTTCCAGGTCCTTGGCTGTAGCCTTGCGCACGAGGATTGCACCCTTTGCATACGCCTTTTCAGAAAGGCCGCCGGCCATTTTTACAAGGTCACTCAGCCTGAACTCTTTGCTTTCAAGAGCATAAGCGCCCTGATAAAGGACTGAGCCTGTGATTTCAACATTCTTGATATTCTCATAGGCCGGACTGCGGCGAACATTTATCTCATCGAAAGGTTCAAGCACAAAAGCCGCATTGCCATCAACAACAAAGCCATCCTTTATCTCAAAAGTGAATGTCTGCACATAGGCGTCATTCTCTGCTGTTGCCTTCGGGTTGGAGAGCTGACGGTACACGTCAACCTTTGCAGTTGATGCGGCACGTGTCAAGCCGCCGGCCTGCAGTATGAGGTCCTCAATTGTAGTGTTCTTGGCAAACTTATATACACCGGGAAAATTGATTTCTCCATTTATAGTAACAAGTTGTTCACCCTTCATTTCGCTGGTGCTTGGCACGAACAAGATATCGTTGTTACGCAATGATATGTCGGCAACAGAACCATCCACTATACCTTTGACATCGACAGACATAGCCTCAATAGTGTTGTCGGCATTCCTGTGATGCAGCACAGCCCTATTAAGGAAGGCATCCTCGCGGAGCCCGCCCGCAGCCTCAATGAGTTCTGCAACACTGTTAATGTCATCACAAAGCTGGTACTGGCCGGGGAAGAATACGGCACCGCTTATTTCCACCATATTCGAGTAGCGTTGGATAACAGAATCGACATACACAACGTCGCCATCGTGCATTGCGAACGAGCCCATATCCTTCCTGTCTACAGTAAACAAAGAATACTCCCTGCCGCTCTTGCGTACAATGCGCAGTTTATCGCTGTAAGCATCACCGGCAAAGCCACCCGAAAAGCCAACAAGTGATGAAAGAGTCTCATTCTCCTTCATCTCATACATCATAGGACGCTTTATCTTTCCATCAATGTTCACAATGGCATTGTATGCGCCGACACTTATCACATCATTGTCCTGCAATGCGACATTGCCATCGGTATTACCATTGAAGATATAGTCATAGACATCAATTACTGCAATCTTCTTGCCGCCACGGAACACGTTTATCGAGCGCAATGTACCCAAGTCGCTTATACCACCTGCCGCATACAGGGCATTAAATGCCGTGGAAAGCGCACTCATTGTATAAGAGCCTGGTGCAACCACTTCACCAAGCACCTGCACTACAATAGAGCGTGTTGATGCCAACGAGAGGTTAATGCTTGACTCGGCATAACGATGTGCCAACACATCGTTTACATATTTATTGGCCTCAACCACGTTCTTGCCTGCAAGATGAAGAGGACCTGTTCCGGAAACAATAATTTTACCATCGGGGGAAATCTCGGCCTCTATCATATTCTGCGATGCACCCCAGATGTCAATAACAACAACATCACCCGCGCCCAGGACATAGTCAGAGGGAGTGGGGATATTCTTTGAAGACTCGAACGTAAGCAGCTTGTTGTTGAAGATATTACGTCCAAAGACGGTGGGTTCGCTCTGAATATTGCTCAATGCCGACTCCACACGTTCCATATTCTCGGCCTCTTGCGACTCCTCGTTCTTCTCGCGCAGACGGCTGTCTACCGATTTCTTGTCATTGAGGTCACTCACCCCCAACAATGTCTTTTTATCCTCATATTTGGATTTGGCCTCACGGAGCCTGTCGGGAGTAACACCTTTCTTCAAAAGTTTTGCAGCTATGGCACGTTCGTCTGTACCTTTCTCCTGCTCTGCAATGATAAAGGTCTTTATCTGTTCGTCACTCATTGTCTGAGCGGTTGCAAGCTGTACACAGAAAGTACAAAAGAGCAACAGTACTATTTTTCTTGACATATTGGCTTAATTAATGAGATATTAGAATTTTTTTCCGGTAACGATGTACAGCACTGTAGTAACGATGATCTTGAGGTCGTACCACAATGAACGTTTCTGCAGATAGTCGAGATCCATTTCCAAACGGGTGAGCATCTTTTCCATTGTATCGGTATATCCGTTGTGGATTGTTGCCAACGAGGTCAACCCCGGGCGCATAAGATAGATGTAGTCGTAGTTAGGATTCTCTTTCTTTATCTTGTCGATGAAATATTGGCGTTCAGGTCTTGGGCCCACGAACGACATGTCTCCCACAAAGACATTGAACAACTGCGGCAGCTCATCAAGATGATGTTCACGCAGGAACTTGCCCACCTTTGTAAGGCGCTCATCACCTTTGGCCGCGAGCTGAGGCTTTCCGTTGCTCTCCGAGTCGGTGCGCATTGTCCTGAACTTGTAGATATTGAACGCCTTACCCTTGTAACCGATACGCTCCTGCTTGAAGATTACACTGCCATCATTCTGCAAGCGCAAACTGATATAGACAATCAAATAGACCGGCGACAGGGCCAGAATTCCAAAGAACGAACAAAAAACATCAAAAAGGCGCTTTATGAATCGCTCCACAGCACTCATACCATCGCGGATTTCCAAGTCCATTGTTTTTCCATCCATAATAGAAACAGTTATTTTCTTATAGAAACTTTATTTTATGCAATTTATTGTGCTGAAAGGCATATAAATTTCAGCACAATGAATCTGCCGCGAAATTTCGCGGCAGATTCATTGTGCAAAATTAATCAAAAAAAAACATTCTGCATAATAACTTGACGAAAAAGAGGCATATATACTCACTTCCAGGTGATTTTCTCCAGAATGGCACCGGGATAATAGAACGAGAGAATCTGTCCGCAGTCATACCCCTTCTCACCCATCATGGCAGCACCTATCTGGCAGAGCCCGACACCGTGGCCCCAGCCTGCTCCCTTGAGGACGAACTGCACCTCGCCCGAACCATCCTTGATTCTATCGACGACAAAAGCCGAACTGTAGAGGTGTGTCCTTGACAGCCAACGGCGAATCTCAAGTTCCTTCCCCACCGTCCTGACAGCGCGGCTGCCCACAATCTTCAGTTTCACAATGCGCCCCGAGGCTCCACGTTCAACAGGTTGCAGTTCTTCGATGGTACCGAAATCGATTCCCGAGCGTTCTGCAACAAGCCGTGAGAGAGCCTCCTGCGAGTAAACGACTTTCCAACGGTAGAAATCGTTTGTCTCCCTGTCATATCCGTTCAATATCTGCGACAGCACACTCTTGTCGGCTGTAGAACAGAACGATTCGGGAACACTCTCAATCCATGCCCTTGCACCCTCTTCGGTGACAAGGGATGGCAGCTCCGCA
>JAEIGA010003479.1_pt1 | contig 24635 bp, 23 predicted proteins | sample 9270691 | NCBI WGS metagenome assembly JAEIGA01 (sample SAMN17057246, study PRJNA624740) | gut metagenome | biome: biome; isolation source: fecal sample | host: Bos grunniens | place: China: Xizang | collected 2019
CCATCTATACATACTTATAAAGCCGACTATCTTCAGTCGGCTTTTTTGTGGTTACATGGCATCAGGACTACGATGCAGAAGGCGTGTCCACCCCCGGACACGGGCAGGGGGAGGGGCCCGACGGAGACAAGTGGTCGAAGACCACGCAGGAAACGTTGGGAGGGGCCGGAGTGAGCGAAGCGAACGGAGTCCTCCGCAATCCCAACTATCCTCCCGGTGTAACAATATATATAGAAAAGAGGCTGACTAATCAGTCATATTGACTTTTTAGTCAGCCTCTTTCATTTTATGCCTTCTGCTTTCTACGCTTCTTTGCATATCTCTTTCTTCTGTAACGTTTCTTTGCATATTTTGCAATTACGGCACCTATAAGGCCAGCAAATACCAGACAGATTAGTGTATATGTCCATACTGAAGCACTGTCGCCCTTTACACGAGACCACATCTTGAGAAGTTCTTCGGTTCCGCTGTCGTGCATCATTCCACATCGTGACATCACTTTCCAGTCAGGATACATCACCGGATTCACACAGAGGCTGTCAGCTCCTTCGCCAAAGAAATATGAAACGTCCACAGGCTCATAAGACTCTGAATCCGACATCTCCTCAAGTACTTCAGGTCCTGCGATCGTACTTACATAGCCGATCACATCCATATTCCTGACAGCATTCTCCGGCTTGCATAAAAAGTTGATGAAATAGCTGGCTGCCTTTACATTACGCGCGTATTTCGGTATAACCCATCCGTCAAACCACACAGTACTGCCGGTTTCCGGAATGGAATATTTGAGTTCCACACCGATTTCCGATGCCTCATCGATAGCCCACTGCGCATCACCGCTCCACGAGAGGTTCATCCATGCCAGTTCCTTGGTCATCTGATCCTTTCCGAAATCCGCCTCCCATCCGGCGACGCCATCCTTGAATGAATTGAGGTATTCCTCTACCAATGCGATTGACTCAGGGGAAGCATCAAAACCGATTGTCTGAAGATGCTTTTCTCCAGACTCGATTGCATCCAGATTGAATGAGATCAGCAGGGAAGTATATACATCTCTGAAAGCATCCTTCATCAGGATCTTTCCTGCGTATGCAGGGTTACGAAGCACGTCCCAGCTCTTTACTTCATCTTCATTGACATATTTCGGATTATACAGTATGCCTGTAGTACCCCACATATATCCAACGGAATAGTCATTGGCATTCTTTCCGCCACCTTCTATCCTGCTGAACACTTCCTCAGAAATATAAGGTGCGACATTGTCGATATAGTTGGGCGTGTCACCGAAGTCCTTGTTAATAGGAAGAAGGAGATCATTCGAAAGCATTCGCTCGATGATATAGTCAGACGGGCATGCAAGGTCATAATCCTCGTGTCCGAGCTCGATCTTGGAAAGCATAGTCTCGTTGATGTCGAATGTCTGGTAAACGACTTCAACCTTCTCTCCTGTCTCCTGTTCATACCAGAGCTCAAACTCATCTATAAGCTCTTCATCGATATAATCCGCCCAGTTATAGACCTTGAGTATATGTTCCCTGTCCTCGCTGCAGCCGAAAGCGGCAAGAGCGGTCAGGAGAATGAAAAAGAGTTTCTTCATCTTAGTCATTTTCATTGTTAGAATTACGCATCTGCCTGATATTGATAACGATAAGAAGGATGAGAATTCCGAAGAAGAGCAAAGTGATCAAAGGTCTTAGCTCAGGAGTCAGTCCACCTTTTCTGGCATCAGTATATATATAGGTAGAAAGGGTATCCAGACCGATGGTTCCTCTTGTGAAGAATGTTACTGCGAAATCATCGAGGGACATCGTGAAGGCCATAATGAATCCGGAGATCATTCCCGGCTTCAGCAGAGGGATCAGAACCTTTCTCAATGCCTGGAACGGAGTAGCTCCAAGATCCAGGGCTGCTTCATACACATTTGGATTCATCTGGGTGAGCTTCGGAAGCACATTCAGCACGACATACGGGGTGCAGAATGTGATATGTGCCAGGACCACAGTCAGATAACCTTGGCTGATATGGAGGAATACAAACAGCAGGAATAGTGATACACCGGTGATAATATCCGGATTGAGCATCGGGATATTATTCAGGAATGTAATCGCCTGTTTTGTTCTTCCGCGCATATTATGTATTCCGATCGCTGCTACAGTTCCGAGCAAAGTGGATACAACTGCAGCTATCAGTGCTATGATGAGGGTATTTTCAATCGCAAGCATCAGCGACCCCGTACCCTGCATATCACCTGTTACGAGATTGGAATACAATCTCGTGGAGAAGCCTGTCCAGTTGCCCAGAACCTTGCTTTCCGTGAAAGAGAAGACTGCAATGAAAACGATAGGCGCGTAAAGGATTATGAGCAGCAGCCATATATAACATTGTGCAAAGAATCTCTTCATATCTATACAGTCCCTCCGCTGACTTCCTTCTTGTTATCCTGCAAAAGGCTTGTTATACCGATGATCACGAGCATTACAAGCGAAAGTGCAGCACCATAGTTCCACATCGACGAATTGATATTCTCCTGAATGATGGTACCGAAAAGCTTGATCTTATTGTTGGTGAGGAATTCAGAAATGGCGAATGTGCTGACTGTCGGCATGAACACCATCATCACTCCACTTATCACTCCAGGCATCGAAAGCGGCACCTGTACTTTCCAGAAGACCTGCCATGGAGTCGCTCCAAGATCGGCTGCAGCCTCCATATATGACTTGTCCATCTTATTGAGAATGTTATAGATAGGATATATCATAAACGGAAGATAATCATAGACCATACCGACCAGAAGGGTTCCCTTGCCAAGCTGGATTCCGAGGACATGGAAAAGTTCGGCGGTAGCCAGAGTCCTCATAAGCGCATTGATCCACATCGGCATAATGAAAAGCACGATGGTAACTGCGCTGCGGTTCAGCTTTTTATTGGCAAGAATCCACGCAGCCGGATAACCGAGCAGTATGCAGATGGCCGTATTCTCTATAGCAACCTCAAGGGACAGTGCAAAAGTGCCGATTGCGTCTGCATCGGTAAAGAACTTGGTAAAGTTCGCGAATGTAAAATTGCCGGAGCCGTCCTGAAACGCATACAGAATGATCAGGATCAGCGGCAACGCGACAAACATTATCAGAAATATCGCGTAGGGCAGTGCCCAGCTTGATCTCTTATTCATCAGCCTTCACGATCGTTATGTCCTGAGGGGCAATGTTAATACCTACAAGGTCACCCTTGTCCCAGATGTCATTTGTATCTACCCAGATATGGTATCCTTCATCGGTAAGGATGGTCAAATGATAATGATCACCCTTATATAGCAGGAAGTGTACAAGTCCTGACAGATGTCCGTCTTCAGGATGGTCGATAAGATCCACTTTAGAGAATGTCACTTCTACCTTGACCTTTTCACCTGGCTGGAAGCCGCTATGAGGGTGACATTCAAATATATCGTCAAGGAACTTGACATGAGTAGCATCAACGATCTCTCCCTCAAATGTGTTGCAGATCCTTTCCTTATGCATGACCTGAATATCGGCAGGTCTTATAATCAGACCGACCTCTGAACCAGGCTCGAATGCATTATAGTCCTGGACCATAAGTTCGTATCCCTTGTCCGTATCCACAAACATCTCATAATGTACGCCCTTGAATGTGCAAGATTTCACCTTGGCTGTAAACTGTGCACCTTCGATCCTGTTCATTATATATATGTCCTCCGGACGTACGACAACATCCACATCTACATCTTCTCCGAATCCTTCATCCACGCATTCGAACTCGTGTCCTACGAATTCAACCTTCCTGTCCTTGATCATACGGCCGTTGAGAATATTGGACTCGCCGATGAAATCCGCTACAAATGAATTCTGAGGTTCATTGTATATGTCTGTAGGAGTACCTATCTGCTGGATCTTTCCCTCGTTCATGACTATGATCGTGTCAGAAAGGGTAAGTGCCTCTTCCTGATCGTGTGTCACATATACGAAGGTGATTCCGAGCTTCCTGTGCATTTCCTTAAGCTCAATCTGCATATCCTTTCTCATCTTCAAGTCAAGCGCAGCAAGAGGCTCGTCAAGAAGAAGCACCTTAGGCTGGTTGGCGATGGCTCTCGCAATGGCGACACGCTGCTGCTGGCCACCGGAAAGCGACTCGACGTCTCTATCCTCATAGTCAGTCATACTTACCATCTTGAGCACTTTAAGGACACGCTTGTCGATCTCTTCCGCCGGCACTTTCTGGAGCTTGAGTCCGAACGCAATGTTCTCGTACACATCAAGATGCGGGAATAGTGCATAACGCTGGAAGACAGTGTTGACAGGACGCTTGTGCGGAGGTATGGTGGTGATGTCCTCTCCGTTGATACGGATCTCACCCTTGTCTGCAGAACCGAATCCGGCCAGGAGTCGGAGCAGGGTAGTCTTTCCGCAGCCGGAAGGACCGAGAATAGTGACGAATTCGCCTTTCTTTACAGAAATGCTTACATCATCAAGAATACACTTATCTCCGAAGCTTTTAGATATATTCTTAATCTCGATTATATACTCGTTGCTTTTCATTTTCACAGGTTTTAGTTGTCACTGATACGACTGAGGAGCTTCTTGGCTGTAGATGTGATGTCAAACTTCCATCTCAGACCTATATTGAGCAGATTGTCTCCGTAATTGTTGCCTGACCAATATGCGTGCAGACGCACATCACGACATTCAGCAAAAGGAAAGACCTCGATGCCGGCACCATAATAGATGTAATCACCGCCTTTGTATTCTTCGTATGCAAGATCGTACGGCAGTTCCTCGGAAGTATGCTCCCATCCGAACTTACCGAACAATCTTACCCATTCACCGAAACTGTATGATGGTGAAAAGATAAGGTTGAAGTCGTCACGGAACATAGTCTTCATATCTGCTGCCCTCGCCATATACTCCAGATCAAAGCCTAAACCGTTGAACTGGAAGCGGTTTCCGAAATTGATGCCTTTCATATATTCGCCTTTTCCGAACTGCCAGAGATTGGCTGACCAATAGGGCTGGTAGCATCCCCAGTCACCGCGCCAAGCCAGGTTATAGGCGAACTGGCTGCCCGCAGTAGCGAGGGGAGAGTTCGTAAACTGAAATATAAGTGAATGATCCTCAGACGGATACCAATCTGCCTGTAGTCCCCACTGATAACAGTCGAACATATTGTAGAACATAGAGTTCATATCGAAATATGCATCCAGAACGTCTGCATCATACTCATAATTGCCGACATTGGATGAAAGCTTTCCCATCGTGAACGCGAAATCGCTCACTTCGTAAGTGAAGTTCAACCATTGCGTGGCATCGAAACCGTTAGGCATTACATCGAAATAATCCGCTGCGAGAATCTGGTTGAAACTGTAGGAAAGTCGTGGACTTAGATAACCGTTTATATCGAGATAGAGTCCGGTGGCACCGAATCGGCCGGTACCATCTGGAAGTTCGTGAGTATATCCGACACGCGAATCCAGATATATATCCGGAATTAAATCAGTAGCTTCACTTGTTTCCGCTTCCTGTGCCCTGAGTGCAGAGCCGGCTGTCATAAGGGCAACCCACAAAAAGGCTAATAATTTCTTCATCAATCTAATAAACAGTAAAATACATAAGGTCTGATTTTATGTTAAAAAGCGGTCGTATGCCCTGCAAAGAGCCCACAATCGCTTTATGTTACAAAAATAGAATAAAGTTTTGAGAAAACAGTTCATTTTATCTTATTTTTTCAATTGCAAGATGCAAAAAGCACTCTGGAGAGCCTGTATGCGGCTTGTTAAAAAGTCTGTTGATAAACTAATCGGGTATTCTTGCTCCGGAATGATAAAATTCAATAACTTAGCAGACCACATATTATGAAACTATAACCGAAAACTATCATGAGCAGCGCTGAAATCACAATCATCAAAAGAGATGGAAAACGGAAAGCTTTTTCTGTTGAGAAGATCAAGAATGCTATCCGCAAGGCCTTTCTTTCAGTTGGAGCATTTGCTACAGAAGAAGATCTGGTCAACATCCTCTCTCATGTGCGCATAACCGATGGAATGCACGTGGAGGAAATTCAGAATCAGGTGGAGATAGGACTTATGGCAGAACAGTATTTCGCTGTAGCTAAAGCCTATATGCTTTACCGTCAAAGACATAGCGAAGACCGCGAGGTGCGCGACCATCTTGACTTCCTCATTCAGTACTGCCAGGCTGAAAATGCCGCAACCGGAAGCAAGTACGACGCAAACGCCAACATCGAGAAGAAGAATCTCGCAACGCTCATAGGCGAACTTCCAAAGAAAAACTTCATAAGACTCAACCGACGCATCCTTACCGACAGGATGAAGAAGATGTATGGCAAGGAGCTGTCAGACAAATATATCCGTCTGCTGAAGAATCACCATATATACAAGAATGACGAGACATCTCTGGCAAACTATTGCGCAAGCATCACTATGTATCCTTGGCTGCTTGAGGGTACAAAGCCGATCGGCGGCAATTCAATCGGCCCGACCAACCTCAAGTCATTCTGCGGCGGTTTCATCAACCTCGTGTTTATGGTTTCAAGTATGCTCAGCGGTGCCTGCGCCACACCGGAGTTCCTTATGTATATGAATTATTTCGTCGGTAAGGAATATGGTCCGGACTACTGGAAGAATCCGGACCGTCAGGCTGACAATTCGACTAAGAAGCGCAGCATAGACAAAATCATCACAGACTGCTTCGAGCAGATTGTATATTCGATCAACCAGCCTACAGGAGCACGCAATTTCCAGGCAGTGTTCTGGAACATTTCATACTATGACAAGAACTATTTTGAAAGCATCTTCGGTGAATTCCGCTTTCCAGATGGCTCAAAGCCGGACTGGGACGGACTATCGTGGATTCAGAAGAGGTTTATGAAGTGGTTCAATGCAGAGCGCCTCAAGACCCCTCTCACTTTCCCTGTGGAGACAATGGCTCTTCTTACAGAGAACAACGAAGTCAAGGACAAGGAGTGGGGAGATTTCACTGCTGAGATGTACTCTGAAGGACATTCATTCTTCACATATATGAGCGATAATGCCGATTCTCTTGCATCCTGCTGCCGTCTGCGCAACGAGATCCAGGACAACGGCTTCAGCTATACTCTCGGAGCCGGCGGTGTTTCGACAGGATCGAAGAGTGTACTCACGATCAATCTCAACCGTTGCGTCCAGTACGCTGTAAAGAACGGTCGAGACCATCTGACCTATCTTGCCGAGGTCGTGGATCTTGTACACAAGGTTCAGCTCGCATACGACGAGAATCTCAAGTCATTGAAGGAGCAGGGAATGCTTCCGCTTTTCGATGCAGGATTCATCAATATCGGCCGCCAGTATCTCACAGTAGGTATCAACGGACTTGTGGAAGCTGCAGAATTCCTCGGCATTGAGATCAATGACAATCCTGAATATGTGAAGTTTGTCCAGGAGACCCTGGGTCTGATCGAAGAATATAATAAGAAATACCGCACAAAGACCACTCTGTTCAACTGCGAGATGATCCCTGCAGAAAATGTGGGAGTCAAACATGCAAAATGGGACAGGGAAGACGGATATGCCGTACCGCGTGACTGCTACAACAGCTATTTCTATATCGTGGAAGATAAGTCTCTTAACATCATCGACAAGATGCGTCTCCACGGACGTAAATATATAGAACATCTTACCGGAGGCTCAGCCCTTCACCTTAACCTTGAAGAACATCTTACAAAAGCACAGTACAGCCAGCTTCTGCGTGTGGCTGCACAGGAAGGATGCAACTACTTCACATTCAATATCCCGAATACGATATGCAATAACTGTGGACACATCAGCAAGCACTACCTCAAGGAATGCCCTGAATGCCATAGCCAGGATATTGATTATCTGACACGTATCATCGGTTATATGAAGCGTATCAGCAACTTCTCAATGGCTCGCCAGGAAGAGGCAGCAAGACGTCATTACCACCGCGACGAAGGAAAGCATCTATGCTAAAGTGCTACAGTTATGATATTGTCTGCCAGGAGATCCCGGATGAGATCAGCCTGGCAGTCAATATTTCCGGATGTCCCAACAGATGTCCCGGCTGCCATAGTCCGTGGCTGTGGGAAAACGAGGGTAAGGATATGACGCCGGAGCTGCTTTCATCGATTATCGGACAGTATTCCGCCGCAATAACATGCTTCTGCTTTATGGGCGGAGATGCCGATCCTTATGAAATACAGCGTCTTTCACTTTGGATAAGATCGGAATACCCTCATCTGAAGACAGCATGGTATTCCGGCTGCCGATCTGTGCCTGAGGGCTTTGATCTGAAATGTCTTGACTTCATCAAGCTCGGGCCTTATATAGAAGCCTTGGGAGGCCTGAAATCTCCGGACACAAATCAAGCTTTATACAGAATTCTTTCTGACGGTTCGCTGTTGAAATGTTTATTTTGACGGGCATTGTTTTTGTTTTACCTTTGCGGCCGTAAAAATAAAAGTATGCAGAAACCGATAATATATCAGATGCTTCCACGTCTGTGGGGCAACGACAAGACCACGCCGAAAAAGAACGGTAGCCTTACCGAAAACGGCACCGGAAAATTTTCAGATATCGACAACAATACCCTTGAATACCTTAAGTGGCTCGGATGCTCTCACGTATGGTTTACAGGAGTCATCAGACACTCGACACAGGCTTCCGAAGAAGGATGCATCCCATCTCATCCGCAGTTCGTCAAGGGCAATGCAGGCTCTCCATACGCTATATGCGACTATTATGATGTAAATGCATATCTTGCTGATAATCCATCAGATAGAATGACTGAGTTCGAGTCTTTGATCAAGAGAACTCACGATGCAGGACTTAAGGTCATCATCGACTTTGTACCTAATCACGTATCAAGAGACTACGGCAAGACAGCACCATCAGACAAGCATCCGATGCTCGGATCAGACGACGACAAGACCGTTCACTGGAAGGCTGAGAACGACTTCTTCTATTATCCCGGACAGGAACTCAGACTGCCGACTCCGGTGCCTCAGGGAATGGAGCCTTACAAGGAAAATCCGGCAATGGCTACAGGCAATAATTGCTACAGCCCGGCACCAAGCATAAACGACTGGTATGAGACAGTAAAGATCAATTATGGTGATTCTCACACTTCCACTTGGGATAAGATGCTGGACATCATTGAATTCTGGGTAGGAAAAGGCGTTGACGGATTCCGTTGTGATATGGTCGAGCTGGTACCACCTGACTTCTTCAGATGGCTCATCCGCGAGGTAAAGAAGAATCATCCTTCCATAATATTCATAGCTGAAGTATATAAGAAGGAGCTGTACGGCGAATACATCAGATCTGTCGGCTTCGATTATCTATACGACAAGTCAGGATTATATGACACTCTCAGAACGATTGTGGAGAAGAGCGTCAATGACAATGGAATGCCTGTAGAGCTTTGGCAGTCAACCAGTGGAATAACTCGTAACTGGCAGTTCCTGAACGATTTGCAGCCATACATGCTTAATTTCCTTGAAAATCACGACGAGCAGCGATTCGCCTCAGGATTCTTCGGAAAGAAAGCTTCCAACTCCTTTGCTCCTTTATATGTATCTCTTTACATCAATACAGCTCCGTTTATGATTTATTTCGGAGAAGAGGTAGGAGAGTGCGGAATGGACGAGGAAGGATTCAGCGGATGCGACGGACGTACTACCATTTTCGACTGGTGGAGCGTCGCATCGGTACGCAGACTGAGGAAGCTCATAGCATCCGGTCAGTATAGATCTGCTACCGTTTCTGACCTTGTCAAGGCAGGACTTGAGGAAGGGGAGGCAGAGATATTCCTCCGATTTACCAACGCTGTCAGATTCGCAGCAGATGATGAGGCCATCGGAAAAGGAACCACATACGATCTGTGTTATTGCAATATGTCGTCAGACGGTTTCGACAAGAACAGACACTATGCTTTCCTGCGTGACTTCGAGGAACACACCCTTCTTATCGCAGTGAATTTTTCAGGACACGACTCGGTCATGAAGCTTGTGATACCACAGCACGCCTTTGAATGGATGGGAATTCCAATAAGCGAAGATTTTCATCCGGGAAGCATCATAGAAGTGAAGGTTCCTTCTATGGACGGAGTCATCATCCAGCTCGTTTAGGATCCTGATCATACGAAATATGCGCTTAACAAAAGTGTTAGCAGTGTAAACATTTTTGTTAAGCGCATTCTTTATCAATAAGTTATCAATAACCCACGATTGCCTTATTGGAAGACCTGTCGATATAGCCTTCAAGTCCTTCCGGAGTCTTGTAAAGCTTCGCATATCTGCCTTCACATACACATTCAAACGTCGCGATATGCTCTTCATCGACAAATCCGTCACCTCTTACAGTGTCAATAGTCAGATAACCGACACCAAGGGAAGTGATGTTCTGAAAGAAGTGAGTTCCCTGACTCGGCTCGATCTGATAACCAGGTATTGCAGTCTCGACTATCAGTCTGGCCTCAGAAATGTCGCTCCATAATACCGGAATTCCGAGCCACGGATCAGATGAGCCCCAGCGTCCAGGCCCTATGAGAAGATATGAAGAATTCTTTTCTTTCACATACTTGTTGAATTCTGCGATTTCCTGAGCCATTTCTTTGGTCTTGGCACTGTCAAATGTTGCAGATGGTACTTCTATGATATATTTCATACCTTCAACTGTTCCGGAGCCAAGTGCCTTCGATGAACTGAGGATAATATGGCTCATATCTTCAGATACCTTGTCTATAGAAATCGGATTCTCAGCACTATATTCACCTACCGGACGTACCTGAAGAAGCTTCATATTGAACCTCATACTTCCGTCACGCTGCTCGATGTCTGCAGCAAACTCCATTTCTATGTCACACATAAGCTCCTTCTTGCATATTTCCAGTATTTCCTTAAGAATCTGGGCAAGAGGATATCTGTTGTATTTAAGGATAGCATCAAATGATATGACACGAGGACCATTGGTTGTGATACCAGGAAGGATTCTGTTGTTTTCTATACTGAATGTGGATGCCACAAGCTCAGGATAGGTAAACTTCTGGAGCGCTTCCGATACTGGGATATACGCAAGATTGACGCCTTCGTCGCGCGAAATCTTGAAGGATCCAGCCCTCAGATCAAGGGCATACATCATTTTCTGGGTATCCCTCAAAGCCAGTTTGGTCTCAGACAACTGAAGAATCTTTTTCGGATACTTAGGACTGAATCTCAATGAATTACCACCATCAACTACAGTTTTACCTAAACCGAATGCAAGGTCAACGATTCCGTCTTCCGTCTTCTCGTTTCCAATAGGGTAGAAGTTCACAGACCTGGCCACTCCCGAGAGCATAGGGTAATAAAGATCGTTATGTTCTGATCCGCATATACTCTGTACGACCACTGCCATCTTTTCCTCGCTCAGAAGATTTCCGGTTGTCTGGATATATGTTCGGCTGCCGTTGTAGAATACCGATGCATAGACACTCTTGATCGCTTTGCCAAGCATACGTAGCATCTGATCCCTGTTTTCAGCAAGAGGAATCATATAAGTGGAATACACGCCTGCAAAGGGCTGGTAACTGCTGTCTTCCAGTTTGGAGCTTGAACGCACTGCAAGAGGGGAGCGTGTTGTAAGGACAAAGGCCCTAAGCTCTTCAACAAGACGTTCAGGAAGTCGTGACGAAACGAACTCAGAAAGTATTTCCTCATCAGTGATGTCCGAATCGATAACATACTGGAGGTCATTCTCGAGAATGAACTGGTCGAAATAGTCGGTCGCTATGACCACAGAACGCGGAATGGAAATCTTCACATCAGGATATTTGTCCGCAAGATGATGCTTGTAAACCAAGTTGTTAAGGAATGCCAGACCGCGAGCCTTTCCTCCTAACGAACCTTCTCCCATACGAGAGAACCAAATATGCCTGCCGTAAGTTTCTGCATCAAAATGTGCAATCACTCCTCGTCCGGTCAGAGCATGATAGTCGTGTATCTGCTGGCACACATATTCTCTGAGCTCGGCCACACTGGCAAACTGGCTCTCTATGACTTTCTTGAATCTGGCTCCCAAGGTAAAGAGGCCTCTGGCCATAAACCACTTTGAAAGCATATTCTTGGAAGTATTTGCAAGAAGGATATCTTCCGGCACTTCACGCATAAGTATCTCCAACTCCTTCAAGTTGGCTGCTCTTCCATACTCAACGCGGTCTGCATCTCTGAATATGAAGTCTCCAAATGCAAATTCTTCCTTGATATAATCATACAACTGTATCATCAGAGTCTTGGAGTATTTCCTCAAGAAACCCACTCCAAGTCCCTCTGCCACAGCATACATACTATCCTGTGAAGACTGAAGAAGTATCGGCATCTTACTGTTATCCGCCTTGATGTGCCTGACAAGTTCAATACCTGCATCAAGCTTCTCATCTTCCGGCTTCTCACCACGGTGCTGACAGAATCCGACATCCGAGATTACACCAAGCAGATTGCTCTTGTATTTTTCATACATAGCCATCGCATCGTCAAGATTGGTCGCAAGAAGGATCTTCGGACGTGAACGCTTCATCCTCTTCCTCTGCTGCTCGTTGAGAGTCTCTTTAAGAAACTCGGCACTCTGCTTAAGTACCATACGGTACAGCTCTGGAAGATATGTGGAATAATACCTGACAGAGTCCTCTACAAGGAGAATGCTCTGTACACCGACTCTAAGTATATCATTGTCAGCATTCTTCAAATCCTCGAACAATTTTATGATGGCAACTATAAGGTCGGCATTTCCGTGCCATGAGAACATATAGTCAATGGCAGAAGTGTCCATATTGACAAGCCTCCTGTACACCTCCTTGGAGAAATGTGTAAGAAGTACGAACGGAAGGCTTCTCCTTTCCCTCTTTATGTCTGCAGCAAGAGCGAACACATCATTGTCACCTGCATTGTACATACAGATCACCATATCTATACCTACTGTGGTCTGAAGCACTTCACGGGCCTGAGCAGAAGTCTGCACCCATACAAAAGTAGGAGGAGTACTTAGATTCAAGTCAATGTATTCATTATAGATTTGGGTCTCTATCTGTCCGTCCTCTTCGAGGATGAATGCATCATAGTTGCTGCAGATCATAAGGATACGCCTTACGCGGAATCCTATAAGAGAGTCATAATCAGCATTTATCAGCTCTTTGAGCAGTTTGGGTTCTATAGTGTTCATCTGATGTTCTTCAATAGTTTCTTCTTCTGAATTCTGCAACTGTCAGTGCCGTCGCTACAGCAGCGTTGAGCGATTCCGAGCCTGGATCATCAAAAGGATACGGAGGAATGAAGAGTCTGTCTGAAACAAGGTCTGCCATCCTGTCCGAAATGCCTTCAGACTCGTTTCCTATGACAATGACAACAGGAGAGTCGGCACCGGTATCAAGATGACGCGAATACATATTCTGTCCGTCCAGAAATGTACCATAGACCTTTCCGCCGGATTCAAGAACAGCTTCAGACACAGCAGGAAGATCGACATAATGCATCTTCACTCGGAATATGGCTCCCATAGTAGCCTGCACGACCTTCGGATTGAACACATCCACAGTATCGCGAGTCGCAAAGACAGCGTCAATGCCGAACCAGTCCGCAATCCTGAGAATGGTTCCGAGATTTCCGGGATCACGTATGGTGTCAAGAGCAAGATACAAGCCTCCCTTGGAAAGCATCGGAATAATCTGCGACAGATCATCAACCATCATATCGGCAGGCTTGTGTACGACAGCCAGAGCCGGAGAAGGGGAGGACAGAGCAGATATCCTTTTCATTGATTCTTCGCCGATATTATCCCTCAGATAGACCTTTTCCACCTTGAAACGGGAGCGCTGTGCTTCCTCCACCATCTTTTCACCCTCGACGACAAAGAGTCCTGTCTCATCTCTGAACTTCTTCTGCTGCAGAGCCTTGATCTTCTTTATCTCATTGTTAGAAATTGACGTCATAATTCATAAACAGTTTGAATCCACCATTGTCTAAACCACAAATATAGCTTTTTTTGGCCAAATTTTGAGAAATGGACATATTAAGATAAATTTGCATTTATTATAGGGTATGAAATCCGGACTCCACATCATAATACTACTGGTCATCGCTGTGATGTCGGCTTCCTGCAGCACTACACGTGTGTTGCAGGATGGGGAATATCGCCTTACAAAGAACAGGATAACTATCGAAAACGATAAGGAATTCAATCCAAACCAGCTCAACAAATATCTCAAGCAGAACGAAGGGCTCGGATGGTCCCCATTCATATACGTTTACAACTGGAGCAACGGCACCGGAAGCAAATGGGACAAATTCATAGAAAAGATTGGCAAGGCGCCTGTTGTCTATGACGCCGGGCAGGTGGATAACTCTATCGCCAACATTGAAGATCACCTCGAATATCTCGGATACTACGGCTCTCACGTGAGTTCGGAAATCAAGGTCAGGAAGAAAAAGGTGACCGTGGACTACAATGTTACTTTGGGCAAACGCTATCCTATAAAGGAGATCAGTCTGGTACTCCCTCAGCACGGAGAATTCCGCGAGGCTTTTCTTGCCGATACAGCTGGTATGAGCCTTAAAGACGGCGACTATCTTGCCGAACAATCTCTGGAGAGCGTATCCGAAGAGCTGGCCACATCTATGAGGAACAAGGGCTTCTATGATTTCAGCAAGAATCATTTCTTCTTTGAAGCAGATACATTCAGCTTCCCTGACAAGGCTCTGCTTGAAATGAAGGTCAACGAATACACAAGAAACGAGAGTCCGCGTGATGCCCATCCTATCAGGCGTTTCTATATTGACGAAGTCACATTCTCTTATCCTGAAGCATTGAACATCAAGGAGAAGACATTGAGAGCCCTGAATACGATCAAGCCGGGAGCAGTGTATAGTGAAGATATGATCAACAGCACATATTCAAGGCTTTCCGCTCTTCGCGTATTCAGCAGCGTCAATATAAGTATGACTCCAAAAGACACCAACCTCGTGGATTGTTCGATAGCCTTGACTCAGTCGAAGCTCCAGGGCTTCAAGGTCAATCTCGAATCATCCACAAACTCATCTGGACTTTTCGGAATCTCGCCACAGGTCTCTTACTACCACAAGAACATATTCGGAGGAGGTGAGTGGCTGAATCTCAGCTTCATGGGAAACTTTCAGTTCAAATTCAGGGATGATGTGCGCTCCAACGAATTCGGAATGTCGGCAGGACTCAGTCTGCCGCGCTTCTTCCCTCTGCCGTACCGATACTTCAAGGGAGCGATACCGCGCACTGACATCAATCTGTCGTATAACTATCAGAACAGGCCTGAATATACCCGAAACATCCTTTCCACATCTTACGGCTATACTGGAGACGTCAGGAACAGGTTCTTCTATCAGGTATATCCAATTCAGCTGAATGTCGTCAAGCTCTTTGACCTCGACGAAGAATTCTATGAGAATCTTGCAGCAGATCCATTCCTTCGCAATGCATACCAGAACCACTTTGACCTTGGTTCCGGAGGTACATTATATTACACGACAGATGCCGCAACGATCCCTACTCAGACCTATTTCTATTCGAGACTGCAGCTTGATGTTGCCGGCAATCTTCTCAGAGCTTTCAATCCTCTGATGAAGAAAGATGCCAACGGTTCAGGAATGATTTGGAATACTCCATATTCGCAATATGTAAGAGCTGAGGTCACCTTAGGAAGAACTTGGGTCTGGGGTAAGAACAACGGGCAGTCTATAGCCACAAGACTCCTGGCCGGAGCCGGATATGCTTACGGAAATTCATCAGCACTTCCATTCGAGAAACACTTCTATGCTGGTGGAGCCAACAGCCTCAGAGGATGGCAGGCAAGAACAGTCGGCCCCGGAACATCACAGATGGACAAATCCTTCATAATTCCTAATCAGACCGGAGATATGAAGCTTGAGGCCAATATAGAATACCGCTTCAATATTTTTTGGAAAGTGGCCGGTGCAGTATTCCTCGATGCCGGAAACATCTGGACAATCAGAGACAAGTACACTCCTGCCGACGATCCTGCTGTATTCAGCTGGAACAGTTTCGGAGAGAGCATTGCGGCCAACTGGGGTACAGGACTTAGGCTTGACTTCGGATTCCTCCTTCTGCGCATTGACCTCGGTATGAAGATCCACGACCCCGCTCGTGAAAACAAATGGGTCAATCCGGGCAAATGGCTCAACAGAGACAACTTCGCCGTTCACTTCGGTGTCGGTTACCCGTTCTAAACCTATTTCTTAGGATAATATTTCGGCCAGAGGGACTCCAGACGATTCCTGAGTCCGTCTTCCTGCTTGTTGTCAGCGGGTTCGTAGAATCTGCGTCCGGCAAGCTCTGACGGCATAAACTCCAGATCAGCAAAATGGCCGGGATAGTCGTGTGCATATCTATACCCGTCAGCATATCCGAGTTCCTCCATAAGCTGAGTCGGAGCATTTCTCAGGTAGAGCGGAACAGCTGCCATCTGCGTATCCTTAGCCACGGCAAGAGCCTCATTGATAGCCATATATGCAGAATTGCTCTTGGCAGAAGATGCCAGATATATCGTACATTCCGCGAGCGGAATCCTTGCCTCAGGCATACCGATCGTATGGACGATCTGGAATGTCGCATTGGCCAGCAGAAGCGCATTTGGATTGGCCAGACCTACATCTTCAGCTGCAAGGATGCAAAGTCTTCGCGCAATGAACAGCGGATCTTCTCCTCCATCCAGCATTCGCGCCAGATAATATACCGCAGCATTAGGATCGGATCCCCTGACACTCTTGATAAAGGCAGATATCACATCATAGTGCATTTCTCCACCTTTGTCATATATTGCGATATTCTCCTGCAGACAAGAGGTTACAGCCTTATTGTCGATATCTATAACAGGATTTCCTGCGAATGCTCCTGTGACGATCTCCAGAATGTTGAGAAGTTTTCTTGCATCTCCTGCTGCATAGCGGAAAAGTGCATCTGTTTCGGTGACGTTTATCTCCAGATGTTTCAGCACCTCATCCGTCTTGAGAGCCCTGTCAAGAAGTGTCTGAAGATCAGTCTTTTCCAATGACTTCAGCACAAAGACCTGACAGCGGGAAAGAAGGGGAGTGATGACCTCAAATGAAGGATTCTCGGTAGTTGCGCCGATCAGGACGATAGTTCCATCTTCAACGGCACCAAGGAGTGCATCCTGCTGAGATTTGTTGAACCGGTGTATCTCATCAATGAAAAGAATAGGCGAAAGACCGTTAGAAAACAAGGAATTGGAACGTGCTCTTTCTATGACATCCCTGACATCCTTTACCCCGGCGCTGACAGCGGATAGGGTAAAAAACTCTCTTCCCAGCGACTTTGCTACAATGCGTGAAAGGGTAGTCTTTCCGACTCCCGGAGGGCCCCATAGGATGAATGATGAGAGATTGCCGGTCTCGATCATATTCCTCAATATGCATCCCTTGCCGATCAGATGGGACTGACCGACATAGCCGTCAAGATCCTGCGGCCTCATTCTCTCCGGAAGCGGCGGAAGCATCCGGCTTCTTCCTATTTTCTCATCATTTATCATATTTCCTTACCGAACACCCATCTGCGTTTATGCTGCTCCTTTTCAAACGGCTCCCACATTGCCTGGATCTTGACATTGGTCTCAAGATTGGCATTGCTCTCCGCATATTTGAATCCGAGCTTTCTGTAATTATAGAAGAGATCAACGCATACGAGGGAATTGACTCCTCTGTTCTGATAATCCGGTCTGACTCCTATCAGAAGAAGATCCAGGGTATCAGGCTTTTTCCAGAACATAGCCTTGAGAAGATGCCACCATCCGAACGGGAAAATCTCTCCGTTACATTTCTGCAGAGCTAACGAAAGCGACGGTATGGAGATGCCGGCTGCAATGAGATCGCCATTCTGGTCTTCAACGAAGGTAAGCATCTTCATATCCACAAGAGAGAGATACAGATCTACATACTGATCGATCTGCTTAGGTGATAGAAGTGAGTAGCCGTAAAGCACACAGTATGTGTCATTTATAAGCTGGAATAGTTTCTGTCCATATTTCTCCTTACGGATCTGTGACTTGGTCTTCTTGACAATTTTAAGATTGTATCTTTCCTTTACAAGTTCTGCAAGCTGTACGAGACGGTCAGGGAGCTGCTCAGGCAAAGTGATCCTGTATTCAAGCCATCCCGTCTCCTTGACATAACCGAGCTTCTTGAGATGCTCGGGATAATAAGGATGATTATATATAAGGGCCATAGTGCTCAGGCGGTCAAAGCCTTCTACGAGCATTCCCTCCGGATCGAAATCCGTAAATCCGAGCGGGCCTACGATCTGAGTCATTCCGCGTGCCTTGCCGAACTGTATGACAGCGTTGAGCAAAGCCTCGCTGACTTCTATGTCATCGATGAAATCAATCCATCCGAAACGTACCTGCTTAACCTTCCATGCCTCATTTGCATTGTGATTGAGGATTGCGGCGACTCGTCCTGCTGGCTTCCCATCCTTGTAGGCAAGATAGAATTCCGCCTCACTGAATTCGAATGCTCCGTTCTTATTCTTATCAAATGTATTCAGATCGTCAAATGGCATTGAAGGAACATAGTATTTATTGCCCTTATACAGCTTATTTGCAAATCTAGCGAATATCTTGAAGTCCCTCTTTGTCGTTACTGTCTTGATTTCTACTGGCATATAGTATAGGTTTTGATTAGTACATTCGACAAAGTTACTAAAAATACCGTATAATTCGCCGAATTTTGCTATTTTTGCGTTTATAGGGTACAACCTGAATTGTGTAGTGTTTATGAATACAAAAAAGACAAAGATAATATGTACGATCTCAGACATCAACTGCGAGGTTGAGTTCATCAGGGAGCTGTACAGAAACGGAATGAATGTAGCCAGGATCAACTCCGCGCACGCTACGATTGAAGGAGCGCAGAAGATAGTCGACAATATCAGAGCAGTGTCCGACAAGATTGCCATTCTTGTGGATACGAAAGGTCCCGAGGTCAGGCTCACGGCTATGCAGAGCGCAGTTGGTTTTGTTGCAAAGGCAGGTGACATGATCCGGATATGTGACGGCAAGGACTGCTTTTCAGACTCCGCAATACTTTATACCAACTGCAGCACCTTCACGAAAGATGTGCCTGCAGGAGCCGACATTCTGATAGATGACGGAAGCATAGAACTCAAGGTTTTTGAGAAGGATGCCGATGGATTGGTGTGCAGGATTATGAACAACGGGGTCATCAAAGGAAAGAAAAGCGTAAATGTGCCGAACGTGCATATCTCTCTGCCGGCATTGACTGAAAAGGACAGAACATTTGTCAAATGGGCAATAGAGGCCGACTTGGACTTCATAGCCCATTCCTTCGTCAGGACAAAAGAGGATCTGATTGAAATTCAAGAGATTCTCGACGAGAACAGAAGTCACTTGAAGATCATCTCCAAGATTGAGAACCAGCAGGGCATAGACAATCTGGACGAGATTCTGACCCACTGCTATGGAGTCATGATCGCCAGAGGCGACCTTGGTGTCGAGATCGCTGCAGAGAAGATTCCTATGATCCAGAAGAAGATTGTACAGAGGTGCCGTGCAAGGAAAAAGCCCGTCATCGTAGCAACCCAGATGCTTCATAGTATGATAGAGAATCCACGTCCTACCAGAGCAGAAGTAACTGACGTGGCAAATGCGATCTTCCAGAGCACTGATGCGATAATGCTGAGTGGAGAGACTGCATCAGGAAAATATCCGATAGAGGCAGTCAAGACAATGAGCAACATCGCGATGGAGGCGGAGGAGACAATCGACACAAGACTTGAAGTGAACCTTGAGGAAGTAGCCAAGCCCATTGCTGCCGTACTCGCAAGGTCGCTGGTGGCTGCGACACAGGAAATACCTGTCAAAGCTATCATACTTGACACCTGGACAGGAAGGACAGGAAGATATCTTGCCGAATTCAGACCTAAAGTACCGATTTATGCAATGTGCTACAATTCATTTACTATGAGAGAGTTGGCACTAACATACGATGTATATTGCTACAAATTCGAGGTAACAGGCACGAAGGAGGGATTTGTAAGTAACTCTCTGAAGATACTCATCGAGGACGGCAAGATTTCAAAGGGGGATCTCGTCGGTTTCATTGGAGGAAGTTTCAATGATGAGGTAGGTGCAACTTATATGGAATTCAAATACGTATAGCTATTATATGAGAAGAGGGACAACGATACTTCTGTGCCTGTTGATGGCAGGCATATTTCTTCTGGACGATTCATACGCCCAGACAAGGAGTTTCGGTGCCACTTTCAGCTATGCGGGCATTGGTGCGGAGTATTCATTAGATATAGACAAGGAGAACTTCGCAGAATTTCAGCTCCGCATTGATACGATAGAAACCTTTCGCATATCTTCAGCTATGCCCGGAATATCGGCATCAGCCTTTTGGAACATTGTCTTCGCAAGATTCGAATCGCACAACGGAAATCCTGTCAGGTTTTATGCCGGTCCGGGAATATCTCTCGGCTATGCCGCAGACCTCTTCAGTCCGCACGGTCTTGATTTCGGAGTCAAGGGAAGGGTAGGAGGGGAATGTGCATTCCCCAGAGGAATATCTGTAGCAATGAGCATATCACCAATGGTTGGAGGACACTTCGGAATAGTGGACGGCATGTTGAATATGCGTCTATATAAGAACGGATTGCTTCAGGCTCTGATGCCGGAGGTGAGTATAAGGCATAGATTCTGACTATGAGAAGAGCGATATCCATATTACTGATAATAAGCATCTTTAACATATCTGTCAAGGCCAGAAACACAGAAGGGGAGAGGTTTTCCCGACTGACATACGGCCTTGAATGGGGATATTCCGCGACTGTGTTTTCCGGATATCATTATAATTATTTCGCGCCCGAAGGATTCAGAATGGATGAGTTCGGAAACTCGTTCAGATGCAGAAGCAATGCAGAGGCATATCTTAATGTCGGATACAATTTGTCAGATGTATGGAACATTGCCGTATATGCTGGTTACGCAGGAGTGTCCGATCTTCATAAAGCAATACCGGTCTCCTTAAGAGGCACCAGATTTTTCGGAAATGATCCTGCGGAAGACAGATGGTTTGCATTTATGGATTTCGGCACAGGTATTTGCCTGAAGAAGCCTGTTCAGGAGATTATTTCCGGCAAGATAGGATGTGGGTTCAGGATGAGTCTCAGCCCGACTACTGGTCTGGATTTCCTTTTCGCCATAAAGACGATATACACGCATCCATATATTTATTATGACGGCATAGAGATTCCTTTTGACAAGATAAACAGGAACAATGCCTACATAAGCTCGCTATCATTAGGCTTAGCACTCTCTTTTTAAGTGATATTCAAAGACTTATTCAATATGGCGATTAAACTTGAACTCAAAAGAACAGAAAGGATTCTATTCTGCGGAAGCAAATGGTGGGGCGATCCGGATATGCCGGAAAATATGCAGTATCCCACAATGCAGGTAAGCGAAGACGGTGATATATACGATTACCCGTTGACTTTCGTCTGTCAGATTAATTGCGAGGACATTGCTCCATTCGACAAAGAAGGTAAGCTTCCATCCGAAGGTATGCTCTACTTCTTCGCAGCAATAGACGATTACATCGGATATGAATCTCCTGTACATAATCCGGAAGGAGAATGGCCTAAAGGCAGGGTAGCGGTCAAATATGCCAAGTCCATCAACTTCGAGACATTCCAGACCTGCATGCTTGTAGGAGACGAAGACGAGCAGCTGACTGAACCTGAGCTTGAAATCGTTTTCTCCGAGTGCAATGATGATGAGGAGGGAATAAAGATGCTTTACAACGACAGCGAAAACCCTGATCAACAGACACTTGTTAGTATTGTATCCGACACGATTGCTGGAATCGATCTTCGTGACAAGACTTTGAACCTGATAATGAAGGATTCAGACCTGAAGTTCGGTAACTGGAAACGCCTGAAGGCTGTTCTCAAATAACACGTGAAAATAAAGAAAAAATGCCTCCGTTACGTCTATTGCAACGGAGGTATTTTTCATATCATTATCTCTGATTTCAATTAGTTTTCGCTATATTCTCTGTTGAATCTAACGATACAATTTATATTATTATGGGAGCTTGGAATAAATAGGAACTTATTCAATAGATGGCTATTGGTGATTTAATTTTTCTTCTTCGTAGGCTTTTCTTGCATTATAGAATATGAAAGAGTTGAGCAGATGGTATAAAGCAATAAAGCCGAATGCAAGACCCATCCACATCATCTCACTCTTGACGATGACAGCCGTGATACAAAGTCCGATCAGTATGGCGGCTAAAATAACATTGATAACATGATAGCCTTTATTGAATTCTGTCAGTGTTTCTGGGTGATTTTCCCTTTTAATCCTACTTATCAGACCCGCCGGTAAAATAACCAGAACCAAAGTAAGAGCGGCAATCATCATCCAGTCATAACCATTTTCACCTTTAATATCAGGCAGGCATGATATCATGAAGCAGGTGAGTCCCCCTGCCATAGACAGTGCACGGAATAGTTTAAGTGCTTTCATGGTTGATAATTCTAGCTTTAATTCAAATCTTCAACAATCTTATAAGAAATATCCTTGAAGACACCTTTCGTAATCTCAATAACATCATCATTTGATGGATCATCACAGATTGCTGTAAACTCGAAGCTGCCTGCAATGATGCCCTTCTTCGTGTTTATCTTGGTTATCTTGATTCTTCCTTCTGTGGAGTTATACCACATAGTCCTCAGTTTATAAGCAGAAGAGCCTGGAGTGGATTCAAGTTCCTCTCTGACCGTATATTTAAGATATGGATATACGTCCATATCTTCTGAGTTGAACACATATTCGCCTCCTTTTTCCAAGGCTCCGTCAAAGAATCCACAATTAAGTGAAATCACTGCTGATTCAAGCGTGTTCTTGGTGTCCCAATTCGCCCCACTGAAGATTATAGCAAATCCTTTGTCACCTACATTCAGAATGCTTAAAGTGTTTGTCTTACTTCCTGTAACTTTGAACTCTTCACCATTAACCAGGAATGACAACTCAGGATCTGGAGTTGCAAGTTCAGCTACCCCATAAATCATTTTTTCACAACCTGTGAAACAGAGAACGACCCAGATAATCAGTATAATCCTTTTCATAAGTTGTTAAAATAATCGGTTGATGGTATAGCAAACGGTATATTCTTAAAAGTTCCGTTTTTGACTTCTATCTCTTTGTCATGACTGCATACTTGATGATCTTCTTCCAGTTCAGCTCTAAACTCAAATCTTCCAGATAGTGTCTTTGAACTCCAATCAATAACATCAAATTCAATCCAGCCACTAACGGCTCTATACAAATCAGAATCTGATGCATAACTTGTCTTTATCAGAGATAAGCCAACAGAAGGGTAGCTTTCAAGTCCCTCAGTCAAATTGAAGGAAATTTTACTTCCTGTTTCAAACGTTCCTTTAGCACCCTTGAGCAGAAGTGAAATGTAACTCACTTCATGACTGATGAAATCCGAATCGCGTATGTAAGAAATGCTTATACGACCATCTACCTCACTGACACGCAAGGTGTCAGGATCTGGGATACCGAAAATATTTCCATAAATAGTACGCAAATCCCTTGATGAGTAATACGTTTTTCTACCTATTTCAAAAGAAACCGGCCTCAATGGGAACCTTTCTTCCTTGCTACAAGCAGATAATCCCATAAGTATGAATAGAAGCAATAAGACCTTTTTCATATGAGATATATTTATGTTTATGACGTTGGGAAAGTAAAGTGTCGACAGCGAAATAGGAATTTAAAAACCAATTCCGAGATGAAGTCCAAAGCAATCTGTAGCTATAGTTGGGCCTAGGAACAAATGCAGGTTTTTATAGCATCTTACTCTGATACCAGGTTGCCAGCCTGCTACATACCACATATCTCCGGGATTTTCATCAAGAACTTCCCACTGTTCTCCTGTTTGTGTATTCATATGATACTTGCCTTCGACTTTGTATATCCAAGCAGCACCAGCATATAGGTCACTATAGAAAGCAAATCTCTTACTTTGGCCTAAGTGCCAATATCTGCGAAAGTTCAGACCTGCACGAATAGAGTATATATCTCCTGGGGCATGATCAACATATGTATCACCTTGGGAGACAAATAATGCAAAGGAACGTTTTTCATCAACTCTAACGCCACCGGTAACCATTGGTCCTGATGTGAAGAGACCAACATAGTACCTGGCTGTAAATTCAGGTTTCCACTCATTGACGCCTTCTTTAGAGAATGCATATTTCCATTCATTTGCCCAACTATTTACGCCTTCTGTCATAGATTCTTGAGCGAATGCAGTTGCACTTGCAAGTAGCAAAGTCGAGAGAATTGCCAATAATCTTTTCATGGTGATGTTGAGTTACAGTTTATAGATGCAAAAAATATGTCAATCATGGCACACAAATTACGATTCAACTGTGTAAATATATATCTTTTTTATAGATATTACAACTCAAGAAATTTTAAATGTGTACCAATTTGGTACTTTATTTGAAAAATGATATATTTGCAAAACTAAATAGAATGAAA
>JAEIGA010003480.1_pt1 | contig 24634 bp, 27 predicted proteins | sample 9270691 | NCBI WGS metagenome assembly JAEIGA01 (sample SAMN17057246, study PRJNA624740) | gut metagenome | biome: biome; isolation source: fecal sample | host: Bos grunniens | place: China: Xizang | collected 2019
ATGATGAGTTCGGGTAATTTTGATGGCGTGAATATCCCTGAGTTTGCTCGCGAGTTGATAAACTCATAAAGTTGTAAAAGAAACAATATATGATATGGCAATATTTACAAATATTTCCTCAATACAAGCATGTTAAACTAAAAACAAAATAAACAATGAAAAAGATTTTATTTGCAATTTTTGCAGTCGCAGCTCTTGCACTGACAAGCTGCGAGAAAGGTATGGACATCATGAGTATTGATGCTTCACAGTTGAACAACACCGACTTAAAGTGTTGGAAGTACACTGTTAAGAATTCACCACTTATGGAGGATTGTGTTATCTATGCTTGGGATACTGAGGCTAACGTAGTGAAAGTGCTTCAAGAGATTTACAAAACAAGCAAACTCAATAACCGCACACCTATCCTTAGCTACGAGGCTACTTCTGACACAGATAAGGAATCATGCGAGTGCAAAAATGATTTCTAATAAATCTACTCCAATACGGAAAAGTAATTTACTTCAATACAAAAGGGCGTGTTAGTGGCACGCCCTTTTTGTATATGCAACACGTACTACCTTTTTGTATATGCAACACGTACTAATTTGAAAAGAAATCAATTACGTAAATTATTATACTCCGTATGTCCACTTTTGTATAGAATTTGTATATTTGCTATTGACTAGTGCGCCAAACTATGGGTGATACTTAAAAAATCATTCTTTTTTTTGCACATATACATTTTTTTTTGTACCTTTGCAGTCATAATAAAACAAATAACGATGGATAAACAAACTAAACGCGATTATTTGTACATGCGCATGGCGCGTACATGGTCAGAGAATAGTTATTGCGTGCGACGCAAAGTGGGTGCTATCTTGGTAAAAGACCAAATGATTATCTCCGATGGTTACAATGGCACTCCCAGTGGTTTTGAGAACGTATGCGAGGAGGATAATGTATCCAAGCCTTACGTACTTCATGCCGAAGCTAACGCGCTCACCAAAGTAGCACGCAGCCATAATAGCAGCGATGGTGCTACCCTATATGTGACTGCTTCGCCATGTATGGAATGTGCGAAACTTATTATTCAATCGGGTATCAAACGCGTAGTATATGGCGAGAAATACCGCATCATGGATGGCGTAGAGCTACTCGAACGCGCAGGTGTGGTAGTAGAATATATGCCAGACGAAGCATCTTTAGATAATAAACAATAATCAACAACCTCAACCTCAAGATTCTATGAAAAAGTATTTATTTCCAACTATTACAATCGTCTGCCTAATGTTAGGCTTTCTGATTGGCAATGCCGTTTCTAACAAAGTAAACGCACAACGTTTTTACATCCAAAACGGACAACTTTTCCAACAATCCGAGTCAAAGATTAATCAAGTACTAAACCTAATTCAAGCGGGCTATGTAGATCCTATCAATGTGGATAGTATTACCGAAGAAGTAACCAAAGAAGTCATCAAACGCCTTGATCCCCACTCCGCCTACATCCCCAAAGAGGACTTGGAGATGGTGAATTCGGAACTTTCTGCCTCATTCTCAGGTATTGGTGTGCAGTTTTCTATTCAAAATGATACGGTGCAAGTGGTGTCTATCATCTCTGGTGGTCCATGCGAAGGCATGGGTGTGTTGGCAGGTGATAAGATTGTGATGGTCAATGATTCAAATTTTACAGGCAAAAGCATTACAAATGAGAAAGTGATGCATGCGCTTCGTGGTCCTAAGGGCACCGAAGTAAAGATAGGTGTTGCGCGTAGCGGTACAGCCGAGGTGCTAGATTTTACGATTGTTCGAGGTGATATACCAGTTCATTCAGTAGATGCAAAATTTATCATTGATTATAAGGGCAAGAAGATAGGTTTTGTACGAGTTAGTCGCTTTGCAGAAAAGACATATGATGAGTTTATTGCAGCAATGTCATTGCTCAAAGCTCAAGGTGCGACATCGTATATCTTGGATTTGCGCGAAAATTCTGGTGGTTATATGGATCAAGCGATTAAGATGGCGAATGAGTTTCTATCGCGTGGAGATATGATTGTATATTCAGAAGGTCGTGCCTATCAGCGCTATGAAGCAAAGGCGAATGGTTCTGGGCGCTTCCAAGATGCAGAACTGGTGGTGTTGATAGATAATTTTTCTGCGTCGGCTAGCGAAATCGTAGCAGGTGCAATGCAAGATAATGATCGAGCTACGATTGTAGGTCGTCGATCTTTTGGTAAGGGCTTGGTGCAGCAACAGGTACCATTTGTGGATGGTAGTGCGCTTCGCTTGACAGTAGCTCGCTACTATACTCCATCTGGTCGTTGCATACAAAAACCTTATAAGATGGGCGAACAAGAAGATTATGCCCAAGATTTGTTGGATCGTTTTGAGCATGGAGAATTCTTCTCCGCCGATAGTGTACATTTTGCCGATACAACTATATATTATACCAAAAAAGGCCGAAAAGTGATGGGCGGTGGAGGTATTATGCCAGATGTGTTTGTAGGTCGTGATACAACGCTCTATACGCCTTATTTCAATATCGTATCGAACCGCGCATACACCTATCAGTTTGCGTATCAATACACCAACAAGCATCGCTCGGAACTCAGCAAGTACAAAGATTGGCAATCGTTGGAGAAACATTTGTTAAGTGTCAACTGGCTACCAGAATTTGTAGCATTTGCGAAGGAGAAGGGGGTTGAGCCAAACGAAAAGCAATTGGCAATTTCGCGCCCATTGCTAATTCGCATAGTAAATGCATACATCGTTCGTAATATACTGAATGATGAAGGATTCTTCCCTCTCTTTGAACGCGATGACGATATTACAAAAGAGGCCTTAAAACAACTCACGAAGTAATTATGAGAGCACGAATTCAACGCTTTAAAGAATTTATCCAATATGATTTGTGGCGTCAGTCACATATGGGAGTACATGCCCCTAAAAAGCGTTTGTTATATCGTTTTTTACAAACAATCATTCTTGTAGCACGCGGGTTTAAAGATCAAGTGCTAGTTGTACGCGCAAATTCGCTGTCTTTTGCACTGCTATTTGCGTTTATTCCTATGATGGCATTGATATATGCTATCGCTCGAGGTTTTGGTTTTGAAGAGTTATTAAAGGATACTATTTCAAGTAGTTTTTTGGCAGAAGCCAATATTGCACCAGTATTATTAGAATGGATTGAGCGATATTTGGAAACCGCCCGAGAAGGATTGTTCTTAGGTATTGGTTTGGTCGTACTCATTTGGGCGGTGTATGCATTTTTCAATATGCTAGAAAAGTCCTTCAATAGCATATGGAATGTGCAACAGTCACGCTCTTTTGGCAGACGCCTGACTAATTATGTGATGACATTGTTGTTAGTCCCAGTTTTGGTGGTGATGACTTCTGGAATCTCGATTTTTTTGAACTCAACGGATGTCTTAGCCCCTGTGCTACAAGCGATTGAGCCTATACGAAAAGTAATGCTTCGTATAGTTCCTTTGATTGCATCAACGGCCGTATTTACATGGATATTCATAGCTATTCCAAATACTAAAGTTAAATTTTCAACAGCAATAGTTCCTGGTGTGCTAATGGGTATGCTCTTTCAAGTGGTACAATCATTTAGCATGTATTTGGTAGTCTTGTTTACTCGCATGAGTATTGTGTATGGTGCATTTTCTGCTATTCCTCTTATATTAATTTGGCTCAATATTACATGTTGGCTCCTATTGATAGGTGCAGAATTAGCGTTTGCTATTCAAAATAACGATATGTTTGCCTATGAACGAGATATAGAAAATATGTCTCGCCGGTATAAAGATTATGTGATGCTTTATTTGCTAGCAATGATTATACAGCGATTTGAGCAAGCAACAAAACCAGAAACCGCTTTGCAGATGGCCGAGCAACATCAATTGCCGATTCGTTTGGTAGGACAGTTGTTGACGCGTTTAGAGGAAGCGGATATCATTCGTCGTGTCTATCTAGAGGATGAAGAAGATGCAGCTTTTGTGCCTGCCTTAGATACGAAACTTATCAGCGTAGAGATGGTATTAGGGCGAGTTTCTGCAAAAGGAACGGAAGACTTTTTGCAACATACTCCTGCTCAGATGCAAGAGTTTTGGCAACATTATTTGCAGATGCTAGAGGCTAATCATTCGGATGATATTTTAATCCGCGATTTAGCATCAAAGTAAGGAGATATAGAAACTATAAGAAGCGGAAATACCAATAGGTGTTTCCGTTTTTTTATTGTTCCAGAATACATTTAGCGGCCGAAGAGGCTGCGTGACGATTGCCTAAAATAGACCAAAGTGCGTTGTACTCCTGTAGCATAACTTCACGATATGCTTCATCATGGAGCAGACGATGTAGTTCGGAGATAATGTTTTCTTCGGTAAATCGGCTCGCGATAAGTTCTTGAATCACTTCTTTATTAGGGATGATATTGACCAATGTAAAGAATTTGATTCGAAACATAATAGGGCGCAGCAACTTTTCTAGATACTTGCTACCTGCTACATGGTACACGGCCGTTTGTGGGCAACCAATGAGCGCAGTCTCCAAAGTGGCTGTTCCTGAGTTGACAATAGCCGCTCTGGCTTGAGCCAGGAGGGGATATGTGTTGCGTGTGAGCAGCTCGCCTTGCAAGTATGGTATGTAAAAGGCATCGTCCACACCAGGGGCTGCGGTAACAATGATTTGGTAATTACCATCAGTTACTTTGCGAGCAGCCGCGAGCATCGTGGGTAAGCACTTGCTAATCTCGCTAGGGCGTGAGCCAGGAAGAATTGCGATAAGTGGCTTAGAGTCATTATATGTTATAGTAGAATCAAGAGCTTTGAATTCGCGAATGCAATCTGCTGTTGGATTCCCTACATATTGGCATTTGTAGCCGTATTTTTCGTAGAATGAAGGTTCAAAAGGGAATATGCCAAGTATCTGGTCGCAATATTTAGCAATGGAATGTACTCGCCATTTCTTCCATGCCCAGATTTTAGGTGGAATATAATAGATAACTTTTGTGTGTGGCAGATGTTTTTTACAGAATTTGGCCATCTTAAGGTTAAAAGATGGATAGTCTATAAGGATCAGTATATCAGGTTGTTCTTGCAATAAGGCTTGCCTGGCAATGCGAAAATTGCGCTTGATTTTGCCGAGGTTTTGTGCTACGGCTACAAAGCCCATGTACGCCATTTGCCTATAGTCCACATAGATTTTACAACCTTCTGTCTGCATTTTCTCTCCACCTAATCCGACAAAAATAGCTCGCTGATCTTTTTCGAGCAGCGCTTTCATCAAATTAGAGGCATGTAAGTCTCCTGATGCTTCTCCTGCAATGATGAAATACTTCATGTCAAATCATTAGTGCAATGCTAGCGATGAGGTAGGGTAAAGCAGCTAGCAGTACACCCTTAGCTAGTCTCCACATCTCCAAAGTGTAAAACACAAATAACAGGGCAAGATTTGGGAATATTCCTACTTGGAGTATCTTGCTTAATATACCCCCCATAAGATCTAGATCAAATGCCTGGATGGTGTACCATAAATTGAAGCGATCGATATATACATAACCCACTAGAGCTGGTAGCACCAACCCTATTAGAATACCTATCCAATATTTATCAAATCTCTTCGTAGGCCGTCTGATCTATCGTGCAAGGATGCACGCTCATGTAATGATTATTCATAGCCCAATGATCGGTGTCTTGTGCATCAGGTTCTATGTTTACAAACTCACCTCCCAATTTGAAGCAAGCATTTCCTTGCTCATCAACAGAGGGAATCATTTCTTTGCTCCAATAGCCGCGACATTGGCGAGTCCATCTGACGCCCACTAATTCTCCTACTGGCGCATTTACATTATAGCATACACCATAAGGCATCTTTTGGTCTAAGAGGTGGCGTGTGAGTTCTAGAATGTATTTTTCCATATGGTTGAAATTAGCATCGGCATTGTGATCGTCAATGGAGAATCCAATGGATGGAATGCCATGCTCTGCCCCTACGAAACATGCTCCCATTGTACCCGAGTAGATCACATTAATGCCCGCATTTGAGCCATGATTGATGCCGCTCACTAGCAGGTCAATCTTGGAGCTATCACCCTCGCATAGCACATCAATAGCTAGTTTTACGCAGTCGCTAGGGGTGCCGTTGGTGGTATAGACTGTTACATTCTTTTGCCAATCCTCAGAACCCCAATGCTCGTCTTGTAGTTCGCGTAGATAGATGGGGTTTGTCACAGTAATAGCATTACTCATGCCGCTTCGTGCTCCATCAGGAGAAACTACGGTTACATGCCCTAGTTGACTCATTATGCGCACAACCGTTAGAATGCCCTTAGCACCCCAGCCATCGTCATTTGTTATAAGTATTTCCATACGGAGATTGTTTTTAGCATGTTATCCTACCACTTCCCAAACCACATCAATTACTTTCTTGGCCAGCGCATCTGCCTCTTCCATTGTAGCAGCCTCTGAGTAAACACGGATGATAGGCTCAGTATTAGACTTACGCAAATGTACCCAACCATCTGCAAAGTCAATCTTTACGCCGTCTTTATCGTTGATACGCTCGCCAGCATATCTCTCTTTTACGGTATCTAGCACTTTGTCCACATTAATCTCAGGAGTGAGGTCGATGCGGTTTTTAGAGATGCAGTACTCAGGGAAAGTAGCACGGAGTTCGCTCACTTTGCACCCTTTTTGTGCCAGGCTACTGAGGAACAATGCGATACCGACCAATGCGTCACGCCCATAGTGGCTAGCAGGGTAGATCACACCACCATTACCTTCGCCACCTATTACAGCGTTGGTACGCTTCATTTCGGTAGTTACATTTACCTCCCCTACAGCACTAGCGCTGTATGAACCACCGTGTTTAATGGTCACATCGCTTAGGGCACGGGTAGAAGACATATTACTTACGGTATTACCTGGTGTCTTGCTGAGTACATAGTCGGCTACAGAAACGAGTGTGTACTCCTCGCCGAACATTTCGCCGTTCTCGCAGATGATAGCCAAACGATCCACATCTGGGTCTACGACGAAACCTACATCTGCTTTGCCCTCGCGCATGAGGTTAGAGATCTCTGTAAGATTTTGTGGTAATGGCTCTGGATTGTGAGCAAAATGGCCCGTTGGTTCGCAGTTGAGTTCGATGATGTTCTTTACACCTAATGCTTTGAGGATAGCAGGAATAGCTAGTCCACCTACTGAGTTCACGCAGTCAATAGCTACGGTGTAGTTTTTAGCCTCAATGGCAGCTTTGTTAACGAGTTCCAGGGCCATTACATCGCGAACATGATCCTCAAGGTAGTCGCGGTGAGTAATCGTACCGAGGTTATCTACCTGCGCAAAATTGAAGTCCTCGGCTTCTGCAATTGCCAAGACTTCTTTTCCTTCAATATCATTAAGAAACTCTCCCTTTTCATTGAGCAGTTTGAGGGCATTCCATTGTTTAGGATTGTGACTTGCAGTAAGGATGATACCACCAGCAGCATTCAATCCTGTCACAGCAAGTTCGGTAGTCGGAGTTGTGGCTAGACCAATATTAATCACATTGTATCCCATACCCACGAGGGTGCCGCAGACTAATTGATCTACCATCTCGCCTGAGAGACGAGCATCACGACCCACTACGATTGTGTGGTTGCTAGGTAGTATTGCTTTTCTTTGTGTGGCATATGCTGCTGTAAAACGGACTACATCTATTGGACTCAATCCGTCTGATACCCTTCCTCCAATGGTGCCGCGGATACCTGATATACTTTTTACAAGTGTCATAAAATGAATTATTTAATTTGAAGGTCAGTTCGTTTAATCTCATATCCATAAGGTATGACATTATTATTTTCTTCGCTAAAACCTAATTTGCTAGGGCATATAATTTTGCACACTGCTTTTGGATATTTCATGTATTTAATTGCAAGTTGCCAACCTTTGCATGTTTGATTCGTAGTAACCACATTGTGATTAGAATTATACGCAAAATTGATTGGCTCGGGGCTATCTTGTGTTGTCCAATTATAAAGCGTATCGGCATATTCATCAAGCGAATATCGTTTGAAACGAACAGAAACCATATCACCAGTTTTGACCTCACCAAGAGTTGTGTCACCAATAGCTACAAGATGAAAATAAAAATTATCTGCATCAGGCACTTTCCAATATGTGTTTTTGTTCCACTCGGTAGGCTCTTCTGTCACGATGTGAAGCCCTTCTCGTTGAATAAATGCTTGAATGAGTTCGCGTTCCTTTTTCAGAAGACCGGAATATACATTGTTGTTGTTACAACCAGTGGATACTATCGCAAGTAAGATTAAGTACAAGATTTTTTTCATTGCTCTATGGTTAAAATAATTAATAAATTACTATAAGGTTTTATAATACTAGTTCCCTCTACTCCGTAGGCAGCATACCATGGAGAGATAATTCGCATTTGTTCTCCCAATCGCATTTTTTTGATAGATCGTGTGATAGCTATTGGAAAGCGGCTTGCTGCTATATGGGTAGTTATTTGTGAGTCTGATATCAGTTGTTCGTCAAGATAGTAGATTTTTATATTTAATGTGATTTCTTGTTCTTCTTGTATCTCATCTTCTTTGGTACTTATGGTTTTTGTGTACCAAAATCCATAATCATCAATGGTGTATTGGTGGGTACTATCTGCCTTTATCGCTATTTGACACTCTTTATCAGCAAGTTCTGCAAGATGTGTGTTTAGTTGCAATTGAGCCATCAGTGTGGAATCTACTTCTTGCTTTTCGCTCAAATTTCTGACAGGTTGCGGCTTTTGCTGGCAACTCGCGCATAATAGCATGATGATGGTCAGCAGTATGGGCGCACAAATATGATAGTTATTTTGTCTCATAAACTGTTAAGTTGTTGCAAAGTTACGGAAAAAAATATGTATGTGCAAATCTTTAAATGTTTTTTCTAAATTTTGGATCGTATATCGGCTAATTCGTTGCGGATCTGGGTGAGAATTGTTGCTACTCGTTCTCTTACATCAGTTGTTTTCTCGTTATTTTTGAGTTCCGTACGGATTGCTTGGATACGGGTTATATGTAGTTCGTCTCGAATAAATTTAATCTGTTTGATCAGTTGAATATCTTGCTCAGAATAGTATCTGTTTTTCTTTTCATCTTTGTAGGGTGATAACTGTTCGAACTGCTCTTCCCAATATCTTAATGTAGAACTAGGCAGATTAGTCAGTTTACAAACCTCTTTGATGGAGTAATATACTTTTGTAGGTTTCATATCCTCAAATTATATACCAATTTTTAAAGTCTTCCCCTCTCGAATATTGTCAGATGTTAGTCCATTCCATGCTTTCAGTTGTTTGACAGTTACATGAAATTTCTTAGCGATACTTCCCAAATTATCTCCTTTTTGTATTTTATAATATGTGACACCATTGATTGAGTAGCCACCATTTACAGATGTACGATGTAATAATTCAATTTCGGTCCTACGATTATTGATTAATTCGTCAGCTTGATAAGCAAGGATTGCTTCCTCATTATCAATGTATGCACCTGTTTTTTCAATAGGCAGACAAATTGCATAGTTTTTTCCTCCTGGAATAATATCTCTTGGATATTGTGGATTGAGACGGCGAAGTTCCGCAAGGGGTATATCAAGATTCTCTGCAATTTGTTTGAGGTGTTGTCTGTGATAAGTGATAATTGTATCCGAAGCCATTGTCATCAATGGATCTGCGGGACAAATACCGTGTAATTGTGCATAATTCATGGCATAAACGACTGCAATAAAGATAGGAAGATAGCCTCGTGTTTCTTTTGGAAGAAAAGGGTATATGCTCCAAAAATCTCTTTTTCCCCCAGCTCTATGAATAGCCTTATTGACATTACCTGGACCGCAATTGTATGCTGCAATTGCCAAATTCCAATCTTCAAAAATATTATATAGTACACTGAGATACTCACATGCGGCTTCGGTAGAAAGGATAGGATCCATTCTCTCGTCGACGAGTGAGTTAATCTCTAAGCCATATTTTTTGCCAGTAGATGGCATGAATTGCCATAGTCCTGTTGCGCCCATATGTGAACGAGCGTGTGGATTGAGAGCAGACTCTACTATTGATAAATAGCACAACTCGTAGGGCAGTTGGTGCCGAGTAATGACATCCTCAAATATAGGGAAATAGTATTCGGCTTTGCGTTGTAGGGATGCGAGTTGTCGAGGATTGTGCTTGATGTATCGTAAAATGTATTTTCTAACGACTTCATTGTATGGGACTTCAATTACTAGCGGAAGATCTTGTAGTCGTTGCTTATAAATAGAGTCGGGTAGTTCTGTGATGATGGTATCTGATTGACAATCAGATGTATCAATCCATGCTAATGCTTGGTCGAAATAGAGTATGGAATCTGCACTCAATAGACTAGTGTCATTTGATGTTTGACTATTGATGGTTCCAAACTGAGTGAACAGGATTAGTAATATTAGTAATATTTTTTTCATTAAAAGTTGATAGCCAGTTTTACTTCTGCGCTGCGTTGATTTTGCATGTCGTAGTGTAAATTGGGATAGATATTGAGTGATAAATTAGAAGAAATGTCAAAGTCGAATAATTGAGCATCAACATATGCATCTACCAGGGTAAGTGCATATACGATAGCGGTTGCAGCAATGGATAGGTCTCGATAGCGCCTAGAACGATTCTGCCATTCTTTAAGTCTTTCTCGATAAGCGGCAGCACCTCCCATTCGATCAATAGTATAGCCTTCTGGTAGAATGGCAATATAGGATTTACTAGGGTCGTTGCTTATTTTTCCATCTTGAATATCATAGTAGATGTCGCGATATGCGTTTTTATAACTAGTATATTGGTCGTTAGTCCAAGTAATAGCATAGGCACATCCCATAAAGCCGCTATATACTACAGGAACCTTCCAATAGCTGCGGTTGTATATTTGTCCTAAACCAGGTACTATTGCGCCTAACCATACAGCTCGTATTGGATCTGGTTTCCAAAAAAGACGGTCTATTTCTTTTGGTGTCAACATCGAAGTGTCCATATATAACACATCTTGTTGTATACTAGCGTCTTGCTTTGCTGTTGGATTAGATAATGCAGTATCCGTCTGCGCATATGTCGCAGATATTACGAGAAGGGATATTATGTATGTTACTAGTTTTTTCAAATTAGTCGATTAATGATATCTTGTAGCTCTTTCTCATTGCCAAAAGATATCGTGAGTTTGTTGCTCGTAATTTTTACGGGCATGTGCAGTGCTTGTGATAGAGCTTCTTGCTGCGTAGTATAGGTGCTGTTTTTAGGATTTGTTTTAGCCTGTGGTTTGATCTCGCTCACCAACTCTTCTACTTTTCTTACAGAAAGCCCATGTTGGAGTATCTTTTTGTAGATGGTGAGTTGTTGCTCTGGAGATTGTGAACCTAAAATAGCTCGCGCATGACCCATATCTATTTTTTTCTCCTTTATACCCAATTGTATTTCAGCCGGAAGTTTCAATAGACGCAGGTAATTCGCTACTGTAGCTCGCTTTTTGCCTACTCGTTCAGACATCCTTTCTTGTGTGAGCTGATACTCGTCCATCAAGCGTTGGTATGCCAAGGCAATCTCAATAGCGTCCAAGTCCTCACGCTGGATGTTCTCAATAAGAGCCCATTCCATGACTTGCTCATCTTTTGCTGTGCGTATGTAGGCTGGAATCGTAGTTAATCCTGCTATTTTTGCAGCACGATAACGGCGTTCTCCTGCGATAATCATATATTGCCCATTAGTATCCTTTCGCAATGTGATAGGAGAGATAACTCCATGCTCGTTAATGGATTGTGCTAATTCATTAAGAGCCTCCTCGTCAAAAGTATGGCGAGGTTGATCAGGGTTTGCGTAAATCTGGTTTAGCGGAATTTCACAAATGGATGAAGAGCCTGCCGTAGTAATGTGTGTGGTGTCAATAAGCGCATCCAACCCTCTTCCTAATCCGAGTGTTTTTTTCATGATTGTTGTCTCCTTATAAGTTCCTTTGCCAAACTGATATAATTTTTGGCACCCTTGCTGTTGTTGTCGTATTCAATTACAGAAACACCATGGCTAGGTGCCTCGCTAAGACGCACATTGCGTGAGATAACGGTATTGAAGACTAGGTCGCCAAAGTGGCGGCGAACTTCATCATGCACCTGTGCGGAAAGACGCAAGCGAGCGTCATACATCGTTAGCAAGAATCCTTCAATTCGTAGAGAAGGATTGAGATTTGACTTGATGATTTTTATCGTATTGAGTAGCTTAGCAATACCCTCTAGTGCGAAAAATTCGCATTGTACTGGAATGATAATGCTATTGCTTGCCGTGAGGGCGTTGATAGTGATCAATCCTAATGAAGGTGAACAGTCAATTAAGATATAGTCATACTCCGAACGAAGTGGATGGAGTATTTTTTTGAGAATATTTTCTCTGTTTTCCATACTGAGCATCTCAATTTCTGCACCTACTAAATCTATGTGCGAAGGGATGATGAACAAGTTTTTTGTGCTCGTAGGGAGAATAGCAGAGGTTGGATTGATGCCATTGATCAAGCATTCATACACGGTGTTTTCAATTTGTTGAATATCAATACCGAGTCCAGATGATGTGTTGGCTTGTGGATCAGCATCCACCAAGAGTACTCGTTTGCCTTGTTGAGCTAATGCTGCAGCAAGGTTGATAGAAGTGGTGGTTTTTCCCACTCCTCCTTTTTGGTTGGCTAATGAAATGATAGTTCCCATATTTTTTAGGTTTTCTTTGATAACATTATTTAATTTTAAGTTGCCACATATATGCTAAGTTGAGACTTAAATTCATTGAGTTGGCAAATTCAAAGTAGTCTGTCTTATGATTGTTAAAGATACTTCCAAAACTATAATTACCTCGAGCTTCTAGTTGGAATAATCCAATTTTATTTGTTCGAAAATATATTCCTAATCCAGCCGCTAAGCCCCAATCAAATGGTTGTTGTATATTCGCGTATTGATGCTTGTATGCGGGATTTGTAGTTCCTTCTGCGTGATCGTTGATGCAATATCCAATTTGTGGACCAAGATTTAGAAATGCGCGAAAATGTTGTTTACCAAAATATAAGTGCATCAATAGTGGAATTTCTATATAATCTAATCGACGAGTATAATTGATATTGGATAATTGTTCTACCCAACCCCGTTGCATATAGTTTAATTCCACTTGGATTGCGCATACTTTGTGTCCGGCATAACGAAATACAAAACCGCCGTTAGGTCCTAATAAAACATTAGGTAGTTCCACTCCTTGAATAGTTGGCTTAAACATCATAGTTGAAGCTTCAACACCCGCATGTGCGCCAATATATATTTCAGGTTGACGCAAGCGCGGTTGCGCCATGATGGAACAACTAACGATGAGCAGTGAAAATATAACTATTAGTCGTCTGTATTTCATTTGCGAATGATGTGGATAGTTTGATTCTCAAACCCTCCGGTAGGGCTTATTTTTTTGTAAAGTATATTTGTTTGTGTTCCCATCCACATGCTTTCGATTGGCAGAGAGGATGAATCGGTTTCTATGTCTTGTTGTAGGATGTGCAAGAGTTGTAATGTCAAATCATATCCAAGTAAATCATACCGTGGATGCGTGGAACTCAGTTCGTGCCCGAAATATTTCATATATTCAATGTCGTAGTGTTCGGGTATGGCTAATGTTTCGTCAAATGCAGATGTGTATATTTGAGGAATAGGAATGTTTTTTCCGCCCCATGAGAACTGAGAATACAGTGTAATATCAAACTGCTCGGATGCTTTTTCTAAGTGTGGAATAAGTGATTGTATATTATTGTAATTCTCTGTGTTGAATATTATGATATTTTCCTTTTCTGCTACAAATACACTATCAATAGAGTCTGTATATATCTGGCGTAATGTCGCATAGGTAGATGGTATCTTGTGGTCTTTGAGCGCCTTGTGAATTTGTCCAATACTTGTAGGTATGGTCTCAGATTCTTTCGCTTCAATCAACACGCAATTGACTTGATCTCCCAATGTAGCAATGTATTCTCCCAAAGCCTTTGCTGATGTTTGGCTTGATGGGTTGAATTTGAGAATATAAGGGTTATCTTCTATATCCAATAAATTTGATGTAAATGGAATGAGAATCCATGTGCTATCCCGTTTTGCATATTGAGTGGCGGCAGATACTTGTTGTGGGTAAGCAGGGCCAATAATGGCATCTACCGAAGGCCATGTGCTATCCTGCATAAGAAGATGTGTGACTGTGGCATCTTTGTCCACATCATAAGTGTATAATTCAATTTTTTGACCTTCTTTTTGCACCTCGTTGATAGCCAATAAAGCGCCAGCGTAGAAATCAACGAAACGATCTATGTTTTTATCTCGTTTTAACGCTTGGGTTTGTAGTGGTAGCATCATAGCCAAACGAATAACATTCTCAGTGCTGTCAACGATGATACTATCAGTAATCGTAGTTGTCTCTTCGGAAAAAGTGTGTTGGAATATAGTGTCTCTATGAGTGGGTATAGTGTCAATGTTTATCGTTTTGCGGTCTTTAATTCCCAATTTAGGGCGTTTGATTACATTGCGGTTTCGCTTTGTCTTAGGATGTTTAGTATCTGTGATTGCAAGTGCCTGAGTTGTATCACTAGGTATCTCTTCGCTTTGAATCGTAGTCTCCTCTGAAACTTGTGATGCGATTGTGATTTTTGCAGGAATCAAGATAATATCGTCATAGCGCATGCCCTGGGTTAATAACTGTGGGTTTGCCTGTAAGATATCTTCTTGTGTTACTCCGAAGTTTACCGCAATACGATATATACCGATGCCCTTAGGTACGGTATAGCGATAGTAAACCTGCCCTTTGATGGTATCGGTTGGATAAGGGAGAAGCGTTTGTGCAGAAGAGGTGACTCCCAATAAGATGGCAACTCCCATGAGTATAGGCTTAATTATTTTCATAGTTTCATATATGTTTTTCTTCTGAATAAAGCAATTACTCCGCCCACTATGGCAAGTAATGCAAGTGGGATAAGTATGCTGATAATTTGTGCGGTAATACGCGATTGTTGTGCGCGTTGATCATTGATAAGGCGAAGCGAAAAATCTTTTTTGCGTAATTGCATCCATCCTTGGTCATCGGTAAGATAAAGTACTGCATTGATTATAAAATCGCGATTGCCAAACTGCATTTGTGTGTACCTATCGTATCCTAGGGGAGTTGGATAGCCCTGTTGTATGTCATTTCCAATCACACTTCCAGATGCTACGATGATTTGTTTCGTGGCCATACTTTGCTTGATTGTTGGCGTGTTTGTAATAATATCCTCTGGAGGAAGTTGGTAGGCGTATAGGGAAGGGAATGTTCCTTCTATGCTGACCGCCACAGGAATAAATGCGTATTGAAAACTCTGTTCGTTTTCCACACCCATGCTTAGGTCAACACGAGCTGGTGCTTGTGTCATCTTGCTGGCCGTAGAGGTTGCCAATAGTACTTCTTTGAGCAAACCGTCCTCTCCTCCTACTAAATCAATAGAACTAGCCATGGTGGCACTAACTTGTGCCACATTGAGTGTGATAGGTGAGGCTTGCGAGGTGAGTAATAGTGGCGCATATGTCCAAGGCATAGGCTGCCAATTAGGCTGTGATGCATCGCTTGACACATCTACTGGAACAGGCAGACACTGTAAGTCTTGCACTAAACTATGATTAATGCGTGCCCCATAGCAAAAAAGTAAGTCGTTGATATTAAGTTCTAATGCGATAATCGGAGTGGCTCCTTCTGAGGAGAGATACTCATCTGAAAAGCGCACACCATTCACTAGCCACAATACTCTACCACCTTGCATCACATATTGGTCGATAATGTATTTGTCGGTCTCGCTAAATGGTTGTTGTGGGTCAGCAATGATAACGGCTTTGTAGTCATCTAATATACCAACTTCTTTTCCTAATATACCTCGATCAACTTGATAATATCGCGCTAAGGATTGCGTGATGTCAAATACATAAGGTTCGTCCAACTCACCATGGCCTTCAATAAATGCAATCTTTTCGACCTCTGTTTGGGTAAGACTTCTGATAACTTCCGTAAAGGTGTATTCCAAATCCTCTATACTATTGTTAAGATTCTCCTCTCCGCTCAAACCGCGTTGATTTTTTAACAATGTGACTATTTGGGCATTGTCGCCATATTGAACAAACGCATATGGATATACGGTTGTTTGTGCTGTCTTCCCTTTATGAGTTCGTTCGTGGATAACAATTGGTTCTAAACGAATGTTATCATTTTCGGCAGAACCTTTCTTAATCTTGATGTCGGCATATACATCCAATTCTTCTAGTATCTCATAAGTGGATTTGCGAAGGCGAGTAAAGCCTGCATTCAAATCGCCATCTAGATAAATTGTAATCTGAATGGGTTGGTCCAAGCTGCGCATAAGGGCTTTTGTCGCAGGAGAGATGGTATAGCGCTTGTCATTGGTCATGTCCCAACGACAAACAAAGTGACACGCTAGTAGATTAACCACCACTAGCGCGCACATGATTAGTATGCCCTTCCAGAGTTTCACAGTCGCTCTTATTTTCTTATTGCATTCCAAACATCCTGATTGATCTTGACAGAATGTTTTTCGCGTAACTTAGTTATCCATAATTCTTCCAAGAAATCTTGATACATAGAAACTACTTTTCCGCGATCATCTGTATATTCTTGTGGGGCTTTGATAACTTTACCGAGTGCTATTACGATAGGGAATTCTTCTGTTGGAGTGTATTCTGTATCTTTCAATTTGAATCCATATTTATCTACGGCAGCACTTTTGCCTTGCTCCCAAAGACCTCTTTCTACTTTTACATACATCACGCTATCAACATTCACATATTGATTCAGATAGCTCATAACAGAGTCTGGGTCTGCTGTTTTGATGATTTGTTTTGCTGCTTTTGCTGCTGTCTCATCTTTTGCGTAGATAATATGTCCTTTGAATCGTGGTGCATCCCATACATAGTTCTTCTTGTTTTTCTTGAAGAATGCAGTCAAACCTTCCACATCTTGACTAGCCTTATCCCATACTTCGCGCACGGACACATCAAATAGAAGAATTCCATCGTGGTATTCGTTTACCAAATAGCGCAATTCTGTGTATTTTTCCTCCAAATGTGCGTCTGCATATGCAATAACCTCTTCGTCGGTCATTTCTGCGGGTAGGTTGTATTCTGCACGAGTCTTAGCGATGAAACTTTGCTCTGCAATGTCCATGCGTTGGTCGCGTTGTACTTGGCGCAAGATTTGGCTACGCATGCTATCCAATGGTTGGATGCCGCGTTTCTCGTGCAACTTCGAGATATGAATGCCATATCGTGTTTGGAATGGTGCACTTATTTCGCCGACATTCAAACCAAAAGTGATATCTTCGAATGGTTGTACCATCGCGCCACGACCAAACCAACCCAAATCACCACCACGCATCGCGGAGCCTCTGTCTTCGCTATTTGCTAGAGCCAAGGCTGCAAAATCGCTGCCATCTTGAATAGCTAGTTTGTGAATACTATCCATTGCCACTTGTGCTGTTGCTAGGCGTTCTTGGTCCCCCATTGGAGTCATCTTCATGATGTGAGATGCATGTACCTCTTCATAGTCTTGCTCGGATTCTACCTTGGCAATGTGAAAACCATATGGGCTGCGGAATACTGGGGTAACCTCTCCCACAGGAGTGGTATATACTGCATCCTCAAATGAATATACATAGCGGAATGGTTGGATCCAACCTAGTTCGCCTCGTGTCTGCTTTGCTGATGGTTCTTCGGAATACAATGCAGCCGCTTCGTTAAAGTCTTCAACCTTTTGTACTGTAATGGTCTTGCGACCTTTTTTTACTTTCACAGGGATACCTACGGTCACGCGCTCGCGGATAGAGTCAATACGAGCCTTAGCTGCTGCTACGGTTGCTTCGTCTGCATCTGGAGCACATTGTACTGCGATATGAGATGCACGACGAATCTTTGCCATACGATTGTAGCTCAATACTACCAAACTATCTATCGCTTCATTGTCTTGAAGATATCTTGGAGTGGCTTGCGCGCGGTAACCTGCCAATTCCTTTTTGAACGCGTCAGTTGTATCCACACCTTGCGCTATAGCTTCTGCTACCTTGAGTTTGAAGTTGATAAACAAATCCAAGTATTCGTCCATTGTCTTCTTGTCAAGACTACTTTCTTGGTTGTTTTTCTCATAAATGTACAAAAATTCAGATGCCATTATTGGTTGATCATTAATGGTCATCAAGACTTGATCTGCTTGGCCAAACATAAACATGCTTGCGCCTAAAAGAAGGATTGATAGAAATGTTTTTTTCATTGTTATGTATGTTTTTATTCTTAGCGTTTGTTGATATGTTTGCCTTTTGTTAGGGCATAGATACACAAAATCGCGCAAAGGTACAAAAAATATTGCATATATGCAATAGAAAAGCGTTTTTTTGTAAACGACTATTCTTCCTGCTTCTATCGCTTGTATCTGTTTTACTTAGATATTACTTAGTTATTAGTTAGTTATTGCTTAGTTATTAGTTAGTGATTAGCGTACAAATACTGTGGTTTTGCTATCGTAATGGGCAAAAAAAATCCCCAAGCATTGCTTGGGGATTCTGATTATTCCAAATTTGCAATTTATTCTTTTGAAATTGCGCCACTTGGGCATACATCAGCGCAAGTACCGCACTCTGTGCACAACTCAGGATCGATTGTATAGATATCACCTTCTGCAATTGCACCCATTGGGCACTCATCAATACATGTACCACATGCGATACACTCTTCTGAAATAACGTAAGCCATAATTTTTTGATTTATTTAGTTAGTAATTTATATCTCGTTCACGAATATCGACTGCAAAGGTACTACAAAAAAATTAAAATACCAAATATTAGTGATTGATTTTTTTGAAAAAAATGCTATTCCTATTTTTTCTTGCTTTGCAAGGCCATCAATAGACGCTCGTTCGGAGTGGTGGCTTTTTTCGAAACTAATCCCTTCTTTTGGGCATATGTCTTCCAATCTTTGGCCCCTTTTTCACGGAGAGGAAGTCCTAGTTGTAGGAAGTGGCAATAGGCTATTCCCAAGGCATCGGTAGCATCTAATTTCTTAGGCATTTGCTCGTCTGGAATATGCAAAAAGCGTTGTAGCATATCTGCTAATTGCTCTTTAGAAGCATGACCATTTCCTGTAATTGCCATTTTGATTTTCATTGGCGAATATTCTTGCACAGGAATATCTTTGGATAATGCCGCGGCTATGGCTACGCCCTGTGCATGAACAATCTTTATCATCGTCTGAGGGTTTTTATCCACAAATTGCGATTCTATGGCCAATACCGTAGGATGATACTTGTCAATCAGCTCTTGTAGAAAGAAAAACTCGCGTTGCAAGCGTGCGTATTGGTCTTCTAGTTTGTGGACATCAAAGACACCAAAATCCAGAATCTCTACTTTACTTCCGACTGTATGCAACAATGCATATCCCATATACAAAGTACCAGGGTCTATGCCTAAAATGATATGTTCTTTGACTAGTTTGTCAAGCATATTCTTTAATCTTGATCCTTTTCGCGATGCTTGACTGCTCCGCGAAAGATAACAATAATAGCGCCTGCTACCAATACATAATCCGAGTAGGGTTGCAACTTCATAATGCTCATTATGGCGCCTGCAATCAATACAACCATACCTATGATTAGTAAGATATTACTCCACTTCATATTGCTTCTAGTTTGTCAATCAATTAAATAGACTGTTTCTTTGTCAGTGTGCATCTTGTATTGCTCACGAGCAAAACGCTCTAAACTATCTTTGTTGTCCAAAGATTGTAGTAGGTTGTTTGCCTCCTCTGTTTCTGCTTTGATTTGCTGAATCTCCATCTGAGTTTTGCGTATTTCTCTTTTGCGATTAATTTGATTAATCAAACTTTGTTCGCCAATAAAAATAAACAACACAGCAAATACATACAAGGTGATTGCATACTTGTTAATCAGCACTTTGCGGACTTTCCGCCAAAAATCATTCTGTTTCATATTATTTAGGTTTATAGTTTATATTGCTTATAGGAATAACAATATCATCAATTGTCCCGTCAGCACACGCAAGAACATGGTCAATGGATAGACGGTAGAGTAGGCTACTGCGGCACGGTCGTTCGTATTTGATAGGGCAGTTGCATAAGACAAAGCAGGTGGATTAGTAGTGCTACCTGCCATCACTCCCATTAATGCAAAATAGTCCAGTTTTAGCCATTTTCTACCCAAAATACCGATTATCAACAATGGCAGCAAAGTAATAATCACACCATATCCAATCCATGCATATCCTCCGTCTAATAGAGTAGGAATAAAGGTTTTTCCTGCTCCAAAACCTACGGCAGCCAGGAACATAGCAATACCTATCTCTCGGATCATCAAGTTTGCGCTACTAGTGGTGTAAGTGACAATATGGAGCTTTGGTCCGAAGCAGCTCATCAGTATCGCTACTATCAGCGAACCGCCTGCTAATCCCAACTTAAATGGTTGGGATAATCCAGGTAACGCAATAGGCAGTAATCCTATCATCACGCCTAAGGCGATACCTACAAAGATAGAGATAAGGTTAGGAGTGTCCAATCGTTTGGCAGAGTTTCCGAACAACTTCTCAATCTTATTGACTGCTCGTTCTTCTCCTACAACCGTTATTCGATCACCCAATTGTAGGTACAAATCTCTTGTTGCTAGCAGTTCAATACCTGCACGACGGATGCGTGTGATAGACACATGGTATGTAGCACGCACATTCAAGTCTCCTATTCGTTTGCCATTTAGTTCTGGTTTTGTGACAATGATATTGCGTGATACCAAATGGGCTTGTTGTTTCACATCTGTCTGTATGCTGGTTTCCATACCAAGTAGAAGTACACTTTTCTTGTGCTCTTGATCTACTACCACGCGAATACGATCTCCCACATGCAATACGGTATCCACATCTGGCAATTCATCCTCACCATCTGGACGAATCAAACGTGATACGATAAGATTCATGTTGCATAATGTGCTCAAATCGCGAATATGTGCACCTTCCACTTGTGGATTTGCCAACAGCACATCTATATGCTCAATCTCTTTTAATGCTTCACTCTCTGCTGCTACTCGAGCTTCCTCTTGCTCTGTTTTGATGCGGAAGAACCATCGCATAGCTAGTAGCGATAGAATAATACCTACCACACCCAATGGATATGCCATCGCATAACCACTAGCGATATTGGCATTCACTTCTCCTGTGATGTCGGTAAAGGCTTGTTGTGCCGCACCCAATCCAGGGGTATTGGTCACCGCGCCAAACAGCACACCCGTCATCGTGGCAATATCTTCCCCCGAAATCAAATGTATTACATAGGCTGTCAAACAGCTGAGAAATACTCCAATCATTGCCAATAGGTTGAGCTTGATACCGCCCTTTCCAAACGATGAGAAGAAACTAGGACCTACCTGCAAACCAATCGAGTATACAAAGAGTATCAGACCAAAATCCTTCGCGAAGGTTTCTACTACTGGATCTAGGTGCATGCCAAAATGTGACATGGCAATTGCGCAGAACAATATCCATGTGATACCCAGAGTGATACCTTTAAATTTCAGACGATGGCTCAAGTAAATACCCAATGCAATAGCAATGGTAAGGATGAATATCGAATGAGGAACGCCGTCCCCGAAGAATAGACTATGTAACCAATTCATAAATATAGTTATTATTAGGTTCTACATTTTTACTCTGCAAAGGTACAGATTTTTTTTGATTTGCACAAACTTTGGCTATCGAGATAAAGAAATTTGCTTGAATTTCCAACGAAAACGAATATGCAAACAGATCGCTGCCACAGACAGTCCTACCACAAAACCAATCCATATCCCCACAGCTCCCATACCCATTGGGAAGGCCAAGAACAGACCAATAGAGATACATACAATTATGTAGGAGAACAAGGCAATAAACATAGGTATCTTGACATCTGTAATACCCCTCAACATAGAGGCGGCTACCACTTGCAGACCATCTGCCAATTGCAATACTCCTGCCAATACCACTAATTTAGATGCGATAGCTATCACCTCAGGATCTGCGGTAAAGAGCATCGGTATCTGATTGCGAAGACCTATCATCAGTATTGCACCTATCGTATTGATAAACAGTACCAAATGAATACTTGCATTACTTGCCATTCTCACGCCATGGAGGTTGTTGGCTCCTAGTTGATGCGACACTCTAATCGTAGTTGCAGAGCCAATTCCCAGAATCACCATGAATGTCATATCGCAAATCTGATTAGCTATCTGGTGTGCTGCCAGAGCCTCTTTGCTGATCCATCCGATAAAGATAAATGCTGCGGTAAAAGCGATGGTTTCCATCAATGTTTGCACACCAATAGGGAAGCCAATCTTTGTGAGTTCTTTGATAACACTTGCCTTGAACTTACTCCATCGCATAGAAGTCATATACTCCTTCCACTCGCGGCGAAAATACATCACCACAAAGAAGCAGATAGGCATACCTATACGAGCTACCAACGAACCAACACCTGCACCTGTTGCTCCTAATTCAGGGCAACCCCAGTTACCATAAATAAACAACCAGTTCAGCAAGATGTTTATTCCATTCATCACTAATGTGATGACCATCGCTACAGAAGTATTACCCAATCCCTCTAAAAACTGCTTGAAGAAGGTGAAGAACAAGAACGGAACGATAGATATCACAATCAGAATAAAATAAGGTCGTGCTACCTCTACCACAGCAGGATCTTGCCCAAAGCAATGCAAAAATGGAATACATCCGCCTAGCAGAATCAATGTCATGATGCTCAGCAAAATAGTAAACAACATACCATTCTGGAATAGCGAGGAGATGATATTTTTGCTTTCAGCTAGCCTTGTGCTCTCATCCGAATTATCTGTCGTATCCGATATCTTGCCCACCTGAATACCAATCAGCGGAGTTAGTCCCATCAAGGCACCCATAGCAAATACCATGACGGTAAAAAACAATGCATTGGAGAAACTCACAGCAGCCAAATCCACTGTGGCATAATGCCCTACCATGATAGAATCAAACAAACCAACCAGCGACGCACCCAACTGGGTAAGCATCACTGGCAAAGCAACCTTCAGATTGCGTTTATAATATGGTAGGTGTTCGCGAAACAAGGATTAATGATGATGGTGCTCACCTTCACCGTGGTGGTGATGATGACCTTCGCATTGGTGATGGCACTTTGGAGCCTCTGTAGTAGCTGGCTTGCCAATCTTAGCAAATGCCTTTTGGATAGCAGGCACATCTGTCTTGTTGGCGTCATAGGTCACAGTCACAGTCTTTGCCTCTAGGTCAAACACAAGATCCTTCACTCCATTCTTCAAATCTTTGTCAAAAGGAATGTTCTTCAAGATCTTATTGCAGCAGTCTTGGCAATGCAAATCTACATGCAACACAACGGTTTGTTTGTTAGGCTTTGCCTCTGCTGTTGACAGGCAAAATGCCATTGGCATAATCGCCAAAAGAAAAATAATAATTCGTTTCATATGTTCAAATTAATACAACTTATATTTATTCTTTATTATGAAGACAACTAAAACAACTCCTGCGCGGCGCCAACATTGCGCCTTGCTATTAATCATAATGTTATTACTTCACCATTAAAAGTTGTTATCTCATTCGTCTCCGGATTATATAAATATCGCTCCAACTCCATATATGCAGGAGCAAAATTGACAAGCACTCCGGCAGGCTTTTGGGTAATCCTCATATAGTTATATAGTTGAGCTCTATGTTCATTAGTTAGTTTTGATACAGACTTACATTCAACGATAACATGCATAAAACACAAGAAATCTAAACGGAAGGTCGACTCCATCTCTTGCCCACGATAATAAGGATGAACTATCTTTTCGCGTTCGTAAAATATATCTTGTTTTTTCAGTTCTATTTCTAAACCTTCTTGGTAAATAGACTCGTTCAAACCTGCACCCAATTCTGCATGCACATTATAAAGTGCTCCAACGACATCGTATAAGAAATCTTTTAGTAATTCTTCTTTCATAAAAACTTCCAGCTAGACTATATCAGATTTATCCTCTCTTACCGCTCACGATGTTGGTGAGCGGAATTGTTGTCTATGTTGTCTTCAATAAAAAAATAATTGATTTCTTTATTGTATTTAATAGTTCACATTGTTGTTTATATTTCTCTCTTACCGCTCACGATGTTGGTGAGCGGAATTGTTGTCTATGTTGTCTTCAATCATTCCTCAATCCTCATCTCGCTCCAGTGCCCAGCGGAAACCAAGATACATTTTCCAACCATGGATAGGAGCCCAGATCATTGAGGCATCATAATTTGTCGATGATGGATCTACATAGCCATGCTCACTGACCGCACCTACAATAGGATTATCCTGAGTGAAGTTAGTGATATTCTCTGCGCCTAGGTAGATAGACCATGTGCGGAAGTACTTGGTAATCTGTCCCAACAGTTGTGGATACCACTTATGATGCACCTGTCCCAATGCGTCGGTAAAATATTGTTTACTTCCATTGGGCATCACAAAGCCATCCGGCATACGACCAGGACCATTAAACTGAGCTG
>JAEIGA010003481.1_pt1 | contig 24634 bp, 37 predicted proteins | sample 9270691 | NCBI WGS metagenome assembly JAEIGA01 (sample SAMN17057246, study PRJNA624740) | gut metagenome | biome: biome; isolation source: fecal sample | host: Bos grunniens | place: China: Xizang | collected 2019
CTCCTCAATATCCATCGGGGATTTGATAGATTGAATGTCCTTGATATCCTTCAAAGCGCCGGTGATCTGCTTCATGGTGTATTTATCAATCACCATTTCCTCGAGGCAGACGTGTTCAACGATGCCCTCGAGCTTATCCAGCAGCTTGTCGGTAACATCTTGCAGACGTTGGTATCGTCTCGCCTGCTGTGAACTGACGGAATCTATGATTTTTGCCGCCGCTTTATCGACGGTTTGTTGACGAAGCTCAACCCACTTCTCCTTTGAAGCTTTGCGCTGCAAGTTTCTCAGAGAAACACCGTATTTATCCGCAAGCTTTCTGTAGCTTGTGCCACCAGCCAAATATTCTGCTTTGATCTTGTTCCAGTCTGTATTGCAATCCACAGAAAGCCTCCTTCCTCATGCGTTATCATGCTATTATGATACATTACGAAAGACAGCGAAATGAACACCCCAACAAGCAAAAAAAAGAGAGCTGTCGCTCTCTTTTTTCTCATATTCTCACTACATCTTGAATCATATCCGGATCATTTATCTTTTTAACCTCAAGTTCGTGGTCCATTATGTAAATGCCCTTGTTTTCGAGAATCCAATGTTTCGCTTTGTTTCTTGCACCATACGGAGTTTTCGCTTCAACCAAGAGCCGGAGCTTGTAATAGGTTGGCTCTACGAGGAAGAAGTTCATGTTTTCTTTCTCTCCTCAAGCTCCTTGTATTTACTGAGGTACCAATTCGCTTTGTCAACGTCAGTAGCTTTCTTGCCTTTATGTTCGCTGCGCCAAAGGTACTTGAAAGCGTTCATCTCGCAGAATGTCTGTGTTTTCTCAATACCGAAGATCTCAGCCATGACCTCGATGCACTCATATTTGCCGTTGTTGTAGTGGTCGGGATGATTGACCTCTTCAACTTTAGGCTTTTCAGCTTTAGGCTTTGCAGGGTACTGCACATCGATCTCATAGTTTGATGGCAGGGTGACGCCTATTTTAGCGCAGGTATCGCAAATGTTGCTGTTTTCGTTCGCGTGTTCGCAAGTTGCGCAGTTATGATATTTAAATGGTTTCATATCACGCCTCCTATCATTTGCCCGTGGAGCCAAAGCCACCATCACCGCGTTCTGTTTCCTTGAACTTGTCAACGATCTTCACGCTTGGCGTGAGAATAGGCATGATAACGAGCTGGCTGATCTTATCACCTGCATTCACCTTGTAATCAAATCCGCTGTGGTTGTAAAGCTTGACAACGATGCTGCCGGTGTAGCCAGCATCAATCACTCCTTCCGATGTGATTCCATGCTTCACGTTCAAGCCACTTTTGCTTTTGACCATACCAACCGTACCGGGAATAAGTTCAACGTGAACGCCAGTATCGAATATAGCGCTTTCCTTTGCAGGAACGATCTGAGTATCTCTCGCATACAAATCCAAGCCTGCGTCTGTCTCATGCGCTCTTGTTGGCGCTATTGCACCGCTATCAAGCATAATGTTCAATGTCTCTTTCATCTTTGAATCTCCTTGTTTTTATTTGTTGTTTGCGATAATAGCTGCAAGTTCAATTACAGCGTTGTCGTGATGGTTTCTAATGCTTCTATCGCACATATAAACGCTTTTTGCGATTTCGCGATATGATTGCCGAAGGATGTAATACCTCTTCATGATCGTGCGATGTAGCTTGTGCGGCAGCTTTTCGCACATGATGGCAAATTCGCATTTATCAACGGTCTTTTGCGCTATATCGTTTTCAAGTTCCAAAATCCTTCTTTCCGATGCGCTTGAATAGTTAATCGACTTGAAATAATCAAGCTCGTCTTTTGCCATCTTGATATCAATATCAATATCGTGTATGTATTGCAGATATTGTTCGATATTTGTTATATCCTTCATATTCGACCTCGTTTTATTCTGTGATAAGCTCATTATAGGGAAGTGCTTCGATCCATCTGCAAAGGATGCGCCACTCGTCGAGCTTGTGGTTCAGACGTGCGTGATACATATTGTGCAGCACCTCATAATTGAATGTCACGGTCCGCTTTTGGTTAAAGGAGGAGGGGAGCATCTGTATCATGTTATGCCAGTATTGCTTATCTCCGGTCTTGAGGAACATCGCTCTGTTGTGATTCAGCATCTGAATGACAATAGTAAGAACATCAATAGAAGAGAAGGTCTTTCCTCCAATACCTGCAATGCTAATGCTATGATCTTCCGTCCAGTTATCAAAGAGGTGTTCGCAGCTGAAATCATTCAGCGAAAATTCTTTCTTGTGGATGGTGTGCATGGTGCTTTCGGAATTTGCAACGGTACCAACCTTGTAGGTATCAAACTCCTTCCAAAAGTACAAGGGAGCTGTGATATCAACGCTGACTATGATCTGTCTCATGAACTTCCGGTGATCGCTACCGGCTCTTGCAAGCTTCATCATCAGCTTTTTATCTTCCTCGCCTATGATCGGCACACCTTCATACACGATAGAAAAAGTGCTGTCGGATTTCGCATGGCTATTCAGAGGATTCCGCATCCCTCTGATCGCGGCTTCCCAGCCGTATGTTTCTGTGTATTCTGTCTTAATCATTTTCTTTTACCTCCACAAGCTCGAACACAACGAGCTTTAATTTTCGATGTCCGAGATCCCTCTTGATGGCTCTTTCCGCACTAATCCGAAAATCCCAATATTTCTTTCGATCTCTGCTGAGATCAGAAACAAGCTTTCCCGTGGATTCGTCTCTCACGGCATATATTTTTTTACTCATATCATTCACCTATGTACTTCTTTTTGAGTTCGGCAAGGCGATGAAAAAAGGACAAACGCATAATATTTCCACCCGTGGTTTCTTCACGAATGATGTCAATCTCCTTGAAAATCTCCCTCGCCGTTTCGGTCTTTGGTGCTACATCGGCGGTGGGTTCCGCTTCGGTATATCTTATTGCTTGCCGAACGCCAGTTAGAGCGCCATATACAAAGGTGTATTTATCTTTATCGCTCTCCGCATACAAATACCCGTCTGCCAATTTAGTGAGATCGGCTATCAACACATCAGCATCAATATACCGAGCATCATTGTCATTCACCGCCTTTCTTGATTTTCTCAACTTCATTTTCCAAACACTTAACTTTATCTTGCAAGCCACAATAACTCGAATAAGCGATTAAATAAGTCACAACCAAAGCAACCACCCAAATTGCCTTCGCCCAAGAGGGAAGTGTGTCACCGATGATAGAAAATAATACCATTAGGATAATTTCATACAGTAACGCGGTTACCATCATTCCGCACCGCCTTTCATCTTTGCTTGCGTTTCTTCTTGGAACGCAAAAAGATTTTTCAGCGTTATCGTGCCGTTGCTATTCATTTTGCAACCGCAATCCAATAACGCTCCGAATGCATATTCAAGAGCAGATAAGCCACCGTCGCACACCGCTTCTTGCTTTCGGAATGTTGTAGAATATCCAAACTGACATACCATATCCGCAAGGGCGTAAATAGCTTCATAGTGTGCTTGGATATGAGCTTTTGTAAGTTCGCCTTCGCTCTGCTTGCGGTAGCCTTCTCTGTGTAGAATACAAGCGATGTCTTGATACAGACACTCTCGGTTGCTTTTACACTCTCTGCAATCATACGCAGGGCAAGCCATTCGATTTCTACCGATGGTCCTCGCCATTTCTTCAATCTGTTTTTCTTTGCTCATGTCATACTCCTTTCAATCCCTCGCCCTTGCGATCACAATTCCGACCATCACGCCAAGGAGAAATACGAGTGCCATAAAAACCAATTCAGTATTCATTCCTTGCTCCTTTCCGCAAGCGCCTTTTCCGCTCCATCACGGGTGAGAAAAACGGTTTTGCCGATTCTTTCATCAAAAAACATGAATTTTCTGCACTCAATAGCATAATCTTCGTTTTTACAGAAAAACCGCATAAACATATCGTCCACAGCAATTTCTTCTATTTTGTATTCAGATACAAAAAAATGGCTGTCAACATACACCGTGTCCCCCACCTTGCACGGCGGCACGATCACGCCGTTTTTGATAAGGTGGTCTGCAAGTGTCGCAACATTTCTATTGCCGCCAAAATCGGCTGGCGCATTTTCCAAAAGGTCAATCAATCTTTCTCTCTGTTCCATTTGTAGTTCCTTCCTCGCACTTATAAACAGCGCGACACCTCTTTTGATGCTTATTGCAGTAGTGGTATGTATGAGTGAAGCCGTGGGCTTTCTCACCTATCGGATGGCGGAACTGAATATAGCTTTTCAGCTCGCAATGTTTGCAATTCGCGCAGTCTTTGACATTCATGCTCATACCTCCCTAATGCGGATATTGTGGACGTAGAGCATGAGCTTGCGCTTCAATACATAGTCCTTTGTTTTCGCGCCCTTGGCATCTTCCACGACAAATTCACCGGTACTGGAATCTCTATAGGTAAAGTCCGCGTAATAGTCAACAGACTTTTCAATGACCTTGCCCGGTTTAGGCTGTCCTTTTTTAGGTCCTCTCTTGTAGACCTTGCCGCTTTCCTCCCTCTGAACCGGGATAAGCTCAAAGGGAACCTGCCTCTTTAGATCTCTGATCGCTCCGTATTTCTCAAGGATCTTGAGGTCCATATATCGCAGAGCCTCTTTCTGACTGTCAAATACTTCGCCATCCGGCAGGGTAACTTTTTTGTTATTATATTTACTCACCCTTTTCCTCCTCATATTGTTTATTGATAACTGGGTATATCGGGCATTTCTTGCATCCTGCGATGCTATGACAATACCGCGTCTTATGGATGTTAAGAAGGGAATTAGTGCTGAAAGACAAGTGAATGTGTACGCCCTGCCTAAATCCATCACAATAAAGCTTTCTGCCCTCTTGTTTGAAATAGAAGGGACATACCACATACTTGTCTGCGTAATTTGACACAGCACATCACTCCTTCTTCAAAAACATTTCTTTGAGACATTCTTCGCAGTATTCCTTGCCGTCTACCTCGTATATTTCATCGTCGGGAAGTTCTGCGCCACATTCGGGGTTTTCGCAGTAGTGAACGGGAACTCTCCTATTGGGGCAACTGCTGCCCCGACATGGATAGCCGGGAGCAGCGCAATCACAGCAATGATTTTCATACTTAACCATTCTATTTCCCTCCTTTGTTAATTTTCCGGTCCTTAAAGGCCATGTCAAGGATGGCTTGGTAATGCGTTTTCTTTCTGAAGCTCTTACCTTTAAGCTCGCAATCAGCTATGATGCCGACATAATAATCGAACTCCTCAATTCCAAGCTTATCAATCAGATCTCCTATCTGCTCATTGTTCAAAAAGACAACGCCTTTACCAATTCCACCGAGATATTCTCTTGGGAACATAGGTTCATCCAAGTTTTCCACCGAGTTTTCCACAGAAAAGTTTTCCACATTTTCTGCAGAATGAATGAATGAAGTATCCTTTCCTTTACTTTCCTCTCCTTCTCTATCCTGTGTATACACATTGGATACATCATGTATACATTCTGTATACGCACCCTTTTTATCAAGCATAAGAGAGGCTTTTTCATCGAGATATTTAGTCTCTGTGTAGCGGTCTTTCTGAATATAGTTGTTGATTTTCCAATGCTTCAAAACAATCACTCCGCTGTCAAACTGGAGAATGAATCGCTCCGAAGCCAAAAGGTCAATATCGTCCGGACTTGCACCGACTTGCCGCATGATGCTCTTGGGACTGTTCACAAATCCATCATCATCAGCCATCATGCCGAGGCCGAAGTATAGGCAACGTGTGCTGTGCGGCAGGTCGAGAAAAGCATCGGACATTACAATGGTCTTTGCGAACATTCGCCTTTCCGCCATGTCGCTCACCTCCTATCATGAAGAATAAGCCACAAAGATCGTATTTGCCTTTGCGCCCTCCTTCTTTTCTTTACCGATCCTTACGGTATATCCAAATTTGATAAGGAGACTCGCAAGCGCGAGCCGGTCCTCATCGTTTACTTTAGAGCCATTGATAGCTATAATTTTCTGTTCTTCCATGGTTTACCTCCAATTAGAAGGGGAGATCATCATCCCCACTCACTTCCTCGAAGTTAGGAGCAGGGGTTTGAGCCGAAAATGAGGGCGCAGGAGCGTGTTCTTCGGTTGCATGGGAATTTCCCTCGGTATTATTTTTCGAGCCACAGAAGCTCACTTCGGAAGCGATAACCTCGGTAGCGTAGCGCTTCTGCCCGTTGTTATCTTCCCATGAGCGCGTCTGAAGCTCACCGACAAGGGCGATCATGCTGCCTTTGTTGAAATACTTTGCGATAAATTCAGCCGTAGTGCGCCATGCAACAACATTGATAAAGTCTGCTTTCTTTTCCCCATCCTTGTTAAATCTGCGATCAACTGCGATGGAGAAGGAGACGACGGAAGCGCCGCCCTGCGTCTGTTTCAATTCGGGATCAGCTGTAAGCCGTCCCATGAGAATTACTTTGTTCAAGCTCATTATTCAATCACCTCGCCACTTTCTTCGTTGACTTCTGTGTATGCAGCATCGAAGGCGACTTCATTCTGCACTTCGTACATATCCCCGGAAAGCTCCGTCTTGATCGTCTCGTCCTGCACAACAGCTCTGACGAAGTCGGATTTTAGGGGAGCATACTTGAGGACCTTCTTGAGAACAGTCTTCTTTGCCATTTCTTCAAAATTCGTCTTCCACGGTGAGAAGGAGGAACCGTATGCCTTGCTGTATTTCTCTGCGTGGTCACGCACATCTTCCATAGACATAACTTCAAAGCCAAAGCCACCGGATTTTGTCTTGAACATGGCGTATACCTTGATGGGCGCGCCTCTATCCTTGGATGCAGGTGTGTGTCTGAGGGTAGGCTCAAGTCCATAAGCGCACTCAAACTCGTCGTTCTCGTGAACGATGTGAGATTGGATTACTTCAACCTCTCCGCTTCTGTATGCAAGGTCGATAAGTCCCTTGTAACCGATTTGGAACTGCGCTTCAAGCGTTCCTCTGTTCTGATAGGGAAGGATGTATGCTTGTCCGAGAGGTGTGTTAGGCTCAAGACCGAGCTGTGCTGCCGACATCATCGCGCCAAGGAAGGAGGCAGGAGTGCAGGAGCCGAGCTTGGGATTTACGGATATTGCAGAGAGTACCATGCGAGTGAATCTTTCGGGTGTAATGACCGAGGGAAGCGCTTTTTTGATCTCACCTTCCATCGATTTGATGTAGGTTTGCATTGTCTTCTTCTCTCCAGTCGTGCTTGTCTGTTTCTGAATAATGTTTGCCATATTATATCTCCTTAAAATTTTATTTTTTAATTCTTATCCCCATTGTTCTGCCATGGCTTTTGCGATGCCGGGGAATGTTTTGCTCCTCAGTTTCCGGCTCAGTTCACTATTCCATGATATTGTTTTCCCTCGTTCATCAATCATAGTTTCCCATGCATAGGATTTGCAATTTATGGGTTTTTGTGTTACTGCTGGTTTCAAAGGTTCTAAACCTTTTAACCACAAACAAGTTGCTTTTGTGAATGGATGTCCAAACTGCCACGGCTGAATTATCTGGTTCGGTTTCCTGTAATGTGTGTTCGGATAACCAATAGGATTTTCGATGCAAATTTTATCGCAATCAGCATTTGCAAATTGCATGAAAAATTCAAATGCTTCCTCTCTGTCTTTTGCACGTTGAATTGCCTTTTCTCCCCATTTCTCGACATTCAAGTAGGGGTTGCCTGTGTTTGTTAAAAATTGACAAGGCGGGTGTGCAATTATCAAATCCCATCTTACTATGCGGTGCTCTTTGCCATCCATTGTCGAAAAATATAAATCATGCCATCCGTTGTTGCCGTTGTCTTCTCTGTTAAGTAGTGGCAGCACATCGCCTTGTATATGCCATTCGGGATGACCGCCCGAACACTCGATGATGTCGCACGAATACGCTTCGTGTCCTTTTTCTCTGAAAGCCTTGCAAACCGCTTGGCTTTCTTCACAAGCTATCAACACATTCATCGTATGGCTCCCTTCTCGTTTTCCAAGTGTTTGAATATGTGAGCAATTACGTCAACCGTCCAACCGTTGCCGCAAAGTTCTGTGCGTTTAATAGCAGACGGAACGCAAGCCGTGTAATCGTCCGGCAGCGTCTGCAATCGCTCCGCTTCCACGGGATGGATTTTTCTGAACAAATAGCCTCCAAGATAGATGTTGTTTTTGTCGTTCCCTGATGATGGCAATGTGTTCATTTTGAAATTCGATCTTCTTGCCCTGTTCTGTTGCGAATAATTGCCTTTTCCGCTTGTGTCCCAACTTACAACGCAACCATTGTCCCTCTCTGTTAGCGCATATTTTGCAAAAGTGGAAATCTTGAAGTCCCTTGCGTTTTTCCATTCGATGTCCGCAAATACTGCATCAGACGGTGTGTGATCCATACGAGCAGGAATGTTCGTCCAATAATAGCGCTTCCTGATCTGCGCCGAGAATTCAGCGCTATCAATCATTATCGGTTCAACGCCAAGCTGCCTTGTGATCTCGTTCTTTATCTCGTCGGACATACTTGCGTTGTTTTCATACAAAAACCACCGTGGCTTTGCTTCTTTCAATGCTCTGACGTACTGCATAAACAGATCATATCCCAACCCGCTTGCGGTTGTTTCTCGCTTGTGATCCGTGTGCGGGCATCTTGCGATAGACCAATATGTACAAGGGCTTCCGCCTATCAATAAATCAAATTCTCCTTCTATGTATTCCGCATTGAACACATCGCCTTTTTGTTCAATCTGCGGGTAGTTGTTCAAGCTGACCTTGATTGCGTTCGGTTCAATTTCATAAGCGACATACCTTTCAACAGGAATCCCCGCCCGTTCAAGTGCGACCATTCCGCAAGATATGCCATCAAATAAACTCAATACTCTCATTCATCAAACCTCCGTAACCTTAAATGTCCTTGTTATTGTCGTCTTGAAATAACCGTTGATGTTAAGCGAGGGATGCTCTTTTTCAAACCGTTTGCGGTCGAAGTTGTTTCTCTGAGAGCTTGTCCATGTTACGCGGTATCTGCTTGATTCTCCGCGAGAAGCATTGCCCATGTAGGCTTTGATTTTGTTGTCAACCTCGTCTCTGAGATCTTCGAGGCTCTTGATCTGTGCAGACAAAGCAGCTCGCTGTGCAAGGTCTGTTTCAAATGCCATGAGATTGACAGAATCTTCTGACGATTCCGTATAGATGTTCTTGATAGCCGTCGTGCAAGATTTGGAGCCGTCTGCTGCAGGCGGAACGTCTGCCATAACGTTGTCATACCAAAAAGCTTTTTCTGCTTCCATGAGCGCGGAAATCTCTTCATCGCTGATATAGAGCGACGCTTCGCACCATTCCGGGCAAATATCGTTTACAAGCCTTGTTAGCTGATAGATTTTGAAATCTGTATTGCCGATGAGTACGGCGAGATACCAACGCTCTCTCTCGGAAACTGCGAGATAGTGAACGCATTGGCAATAGTAGTTATCCGGGAACTCTCCGCCTTTGAATCTCTTGAGGTTCAGCGCGGAGGTGCTTTTACATTCAAGCCCTGCATCCTCTCCCACAATGTCGCGGTCAATATTGGCGATCGCCCACGGGTATTTATCGTTGAGGAAGGATCTGTTGTCTCTGCGGACCTTCTTCCCCGAAAGGGTTTCAAATCTCTTTGCGATAAAATCTTCAAGGAACGTGCCAACGTCTGTTGCAAGGTTCCCCTCAAAAGGCGGTGTTCTTCCGGTTTTCTCCGCCCAAAGGGAATACGGGGAAGAGAAGCGGTTGAGACCTACGACGGCGGCTGCGTCGCTGCCTCCCAAATAACCGTGTCTTAATTTCAGCCATTCTTCATGGCTTGCTGTCGCAATCTTCGTGATAGCCATTACTTGTCCATCCTTTCGATTCTTTTGAGTGTGTGCTTAATGAACTTCTTTCTTCTTACAAGCTTTGTGTAGCAACGTGTATATGCGGTGTCGGTAGCCTCCATATACTCAATGCCTTCTTCTATGTACCGCAATTCTTTTTTGAGGGCGGTTTTTAATTCTTCTGTAAACATCTTTTTTACCTCCCACATTTATTTATTTCTTGGGGTTTTCTGTGTTCTTCGGTGTCGCGAGGAGTTGTGCAGCCGCTTTTTTGATCTCTTTCATGCGTCTTGCGGATTCCTCTTCTGTAAGGTCCGGGATATGAACTCTAACCACCGCGTTATCATAGCGGAAAGTTCTTACCTCTTTGTATGTGTCCATACATACCTCCATTTAATATCGTTGCTTTATGATATGTTGCCACCTTCTTGTGCGTCACAACCTTTGTGGAGAATTTCAAGCATTTCCAATGTGATGCCTGCGGCGGCAAGTTCCTTGCCTTTTTTCTCATAGCCTCTGAGACCATAGAGATATTGTCTTCTGCGGTAGCGAAGCGCTTCTTCTTTCTTTGCGAGCTTCACATAGTCCGATTGAAGAAGTCTCGCGATCTCCGCTTCAACCTGCTCGTCTGTCAAATATGGTGTTTTCATGGTGTCCTCCTTTTGGATTGTGCTTAAAGCACAACAGTGGGCAAAAAAATAAGGTCATCAACAGAACAACCATACAATGCAGCGAGAGCCTTTCCGGTCTCAATGTCGGGAGTGCTTTTACCATTTTCATAATTAACAATGGTATTCTTGCTTTTTTTGAGTTTTTTTGCCACTTCTTCTTGCGTCATATCTGCATTGACTCTTGCGGCTTTCAATGTGATTTTCATTTTTTTCCGTCTCCTTTTCTATGTTATTGTGCTTAAAGCACAGTTACATATTACCACACGTTTCGACATTTGTCAATACTGAAAGCAAAAAATGTTGGTGTTCCATCTTGATTTCTTGTGCTTTTAGTGCTATAATGTGCGTGAGGAGGTGATTAAATGGATAACAAAAATGTGTTCGCTTCAAATCTAAAAAGATATATGGAGGTGAAAGGGAAGAGCAGAAACGATATAAGCGATGCTTTGGGTATCAGTTATTACACCGTATCAGATTGGGTAAATGGTAAGAAATACCCAAGAATGGATAAAGTAGAAATGTTAGCAAACTACTTTGGCATTCAAAAATCCGACCTAATTGAACAGAAAGAAGAAAAATCCCCCGTCGAGCCGCAGCTTAACGAGGGAGAGAAGATATTGCTTGAATTATTTAACAGAGTGCCGAAAGATAAGCAGGATCTTGTGCTTCAGATGATTCGTGTTGCTTTAGGTAACCCAAAACAATGACAGCGGCAGCCATCAAAGCTGTTGTAGGTTTATCGTTTTCACGAATGAGTTCAATTAGTTCAAGTTCTTTTTCGGTCATAGCTTATTCCTCTCGAGTTCTCAATTTTAATCTTGAATTTAGTTTATTTCATTTTATCACACAAGTCAAACAAAAAATGTCGAATCATGCGATGTAAATTATGGAAAGGAGGATGCCTAATGTATAATTACCACATGGAAAGGTTAAATTTACTTCCCGAAGAAGTAATAGATTACCTGCGTAAGTCAAGAGCAGATGATCCTATGCTTACAGTAGAGGAAGTTCTTGCAAGACACGAGCAGATTCTTGATGAATGGGCAGAGAGGCATCTTGGTGCAAAAGTTCCGGAAGAAAACAAGTTCCGGGAGGTCGTTTCGGGCGAAACTATTTCAGACCGTCCGGAAATGCAAAAGGTGCTTCGTCTGATAGAATCACCGAGAATAAAAGCAATCCTCATTGTAGAGGTGCAAAGACTGTCAAGAGGCGATCTTGAGGACTGCGGAAGGCTCATGAAGCTCTTGAGGTATACCAACACCCTTGTTATCACGCCGCAAAAGACATACGATCTGCGCGACGAGTACGACAGAGATATGTTTGAGCGCGAATTGAAGCGAGGGAACGAATACCTTGAGTATTCAAAGAAGATAATGAGAAGGGGGAAGGAGGCTTCCGTTCAATCGGGCAATTTCATCGGTAGCATCCCTCCATACGGCTATGACAAGGTTTGGGTGATGGAGGGGAAAAGGAAATGCCCTACGCTCGCTATCAATCCCACGCAGGCTGAAACGGTTAGAATGATATTTGATCTGTATGTCAAACAAGACATGGGAATGCCAAGCATAGCAAGTTATCTCGATTCTGCCAAAATTGCTCCCCCGAAAGGTGAGTATTGGTCAAAGGAAGGTATTCGTGATCTCCTCATCAATGTACACTATATCGGAAAGGTTAAATGGAATTGGCGAAAGGTTGTCACGGTGGTAGAGGATAGCGAGATCGTAAAGACGCGCCCAAAATCAAAGATAGGGGAGTTTTTAATCTACGATGGCAAGCATGAAGCCATTATCACGGACGAACTATTTAACGCCGCGCAGGAGAAGCTGGGAAGGAATCACAGAGCCAAAGGCACTACCAAGATAAGGAATCCTCTTGCAAGCCTTCTGTATTGTCAATGCGGCAGGGCAATGTCGTTAAGGGTATATAAGTCACGAAATGGAGAGGACCGCCTCATCTGTGATGGGCAGACACATTGCCATACGGGATCTTGTACATACGACGAGATGATAAACCTTGTAGCTGATACCTTGAGGAACTGTATTGCCGATTTTGAGATCCAAATCAAAAACAATAACGGCGATGCGATGAAGATGCACGAGGAGCTGTTAAAAAACCTTGAACGAAGAATGAGGGAACTTGAGGCGAGAGAGATCGCCCAATGGGAAGCACAGTCGCACCCCGATGTATCGCAGAGAATGCCTCCTCACATCTTCGCTATGCTTAATGAGAAGCTGCTGAGGGAGAAAGACGAGGTTAAGGAAGCTATGTGCAACGCAAGGAAGGCTATGCCTGCTCCCGTTGACTACGAGGAAAAGTTGCAAAGGTTCCGCGATGCTTTGGAAGCGCTGCTCGATCCCGAAAGAGATGTGGAACAAAAAAACAGACTATTGAAAGCCTGCATCGAAAGGATTGACTATAATCGCGAGAAGCCCGAAAGGATCAAGAGCCAAAAGGTAATGTATTACGATAAGGAGAAAAAGAGAACGCGCACCAAATCACCCCTTGAGACGGGCGGTAATTGGACAAGACCACCCATTGAGATTGATGTTAAGTTGAAGGTGTGATTTTTCGCACCTATCAACTCCATCATATATGTACCAATTCGTCAGCACATAGATGATGGATATTATAGAAACTGAAAGAAAAGAGGCATCCTTCCGGGGATGCCTCTTTCTGTTACTATGTAGTTATGTAAGCCTCAAAGCCTTTAGCCTTGAGTTTTTCTTTCATTTCTTCCGCGTTTGCCTTGATCGCATAAGCTCCGACCTGCACTCTGTAAAGCTTGTCCCCGACATTTGTGTCGGCCACAAACTCTATCTTCAATGTTTTAAGTATGCCCTTGGCGATAGCCTCGCCCATGAGCTTCTTTTCCACATCGGTGTCGATAACTTCCATGTCTTTTGTGTTATCCACAAAAGCACACTCGACGATCACGGCCGGCGCAGAGGTCTCACGGATAAAGCCGTAATAGTCTTTGCCATTCTGATTCTTGCGTATCTTCGCGCCTCGGGAATTTTGCCCAACCTTCACGATCTCACCAAGAATATTTTCAGCAAGTGTTTTGGAGGTTCCTCCACCGTAGTGGTGGAATACTTCCGCGCCATCTCCTCCGCCTGCATTACAATGGATTGAAATTGCGAGCGCAGGAGCGCATTTGTTACACTCTTCGATTTCTTCACTTAATGGATCATCCTCGTCTTTTGTACGGCTCATTTTCACCTCAACGCCATGCCTCACAAGCACATCTCTGCAAGCAAGCGCAATGGAGAGGTTCAAATCTTTTTCCTTTGTTCCGTTTGATACTGCGCCGGGATCACTTCCACCGTGACCGGCACTCAAGAACACTTTTGACAATAACTATTCCTCCTTTTTTTCGGGATCTTCTTCGGGCGCTGCAAGCATCGGCTTGAGTACGCCATTGTAAAGCGCGGAGAAGCCTGCTGCGACTGCGCCGACGAGGGCAGAGGACAGCAAAGGTCCTACGGCTTCCCAACCGTTCGGCAGGAGTTCAACAACAGCCGGCATGGATACCGCAAGGGAAGCGAGCGCAGCCTGCCAAAAGGTTTTAAGCGCTCTAACAAGAACATCCTTTGTTTTGTTTGTCATATTCATACCTCCTTTTCTCTCGGTGGTTCGTCCGGGAGTTCCAAAAGATCGTGATATTTTTCTGTGGCGACGTCATTGCCGCCGAACTTATGATATACCTTGTATTCTCTTTCGAGCGCCTGCTTCGCGTAGATCGGGCAATATCCACGATCAAACCATTTCTCGTACTGGCGTAGTATCTCAGCACGAAGCAGGCATTGTAGTCCTACGATGATATTTTTTGAAAGCAGTACGCCGGTGCCGATTGCGGAAGCCATGCTGCCAAGCACAAACGCCACAAGCCATTTGATAATTTCTTCTCTTACCATGGTATCTCCTTTAAGAAAGCGCGATATTTTCGTAATCAAACGCGCTATCAAATCCCGTCACTTCAACAGATATATACGAATCTGCAGGCGTGAACGGGAGCGTAATCTCAACATTCAGCCCATTGCTTGCCAATACTGCACTATCATGAGATTTGTTGATAGTTTTGATTGTTCCGCAAGCGTTATATACCGCCGTCGAAAACTCGCAGGTGAAGCAATCTGGGTTTGACTTTGTTCCGGAAATTTCAAGGAACATAACACGAACGAATACGGGGCGCCACATCGTAGGATCAGCCTTGAAAGGTAAGATCAGCTTTGTATAGGACGATTTGCTGAATTTCTTTGCTGCGTATATGCTTTTGCTACCAAGGCGCAATTTTGTTGTGCTGACAGATTCGCGCAAAGCGTTTGTGTGTAGACAATATTTCGATCCTGCCATGCCGTCACATACTGTTCGATGCACAAGAGAATTTACAGTAACATCATAATTATTATGAGCGCCATATACGTTTTCGAGGAAGTTGTATGCCACAAGAGGTGTTACCCTTTCCGCATAAACTGTCGGTGTATATTCGTCTGTAAATTCATTGTCGATGATGTTGTTAAGCACAAGTCTTGTGCGCTCTGTGCCGGTAGTAATAATGCCAATGTGATAGTTGGGATATGAAGCGAAATTTGGCTTGTACTGCGATTTAACTCCGCAGCATCTAAAGTTATTTACAACCAAGTCGGACGCATTTGCATAAATTGCCCCTTGTCCGTAGCTGTATTCCGTTCCGCAACCACTAACAGAAACGCCATGGCAATTATAAAAGTTATATACGCCATTTGCTGATTCTGTATTCCCATAACCAACACCATACGGATTGTCATTAGGCATATTACAGTAGTCTGCGCCGCATGACATAAGGTTAGCGTAGGTCAAATTCTTGAATCCATACGCATTGCCGCAGCATTCAGCTTCACAGCCATTCAATGTGAACGTTGTTTTTGTCCCGTCTGCGTCAAACACAAACGCATTATTACAATACAATGCACGAACATTCATAAGATTGAGCAAATAAAGCGTGTCATATTCCTTTAATGCGTAATTATGTTTTTCAAGCGTCACATCTTTAATGGTGATGTGATGGGAATTGTGCAAAAAGTAAATGCCGATAGTAGAGCCTTGACCTTGTTCCATTACATCCATATTTCCGACAATACGGATGTTTTCAAACGTGATCATTGTGGAGTTTTCAGCCGTTGCGAACACAGCCTCCACTCCGCTTATTTTACAAGATACTGTGCTTTGTTCACCGACAATTTTTCGCCCGGACGGAACAGTTATTGTTTTCGATACGAAATAAGTACCTTTCGGGAAGAAGATCGTTTTTCCGTTATTAACCGCAGCTTGAATCGCTTCCGTATCATCCGTCACACCATCACCCTTTGCACCAAACATCTGCGGTGTAACATAATCTTTGATGGTGCGAAGCTTCAGAACATCATGGAATTTATCCATGGTAATACTGCCATCAAGCAAAGATGTGGTGGCTTCCGGGTGTTCATCAAGCCATGCTCGTATCGCTGCAACTTCTTGACCTGTCGCCATGATCAGCGGCTCAAATTCGCCCGTGTCCGGGTTCCGGACGTAGAGCCTTTTGGTGTTTGCTCTAATCATAGGTTATACCTCCTCTGATTATCAATTTTTGTTCAAACTTCCCCCTCGTGAATAACCGCACAAGGGGGAACACATTTCTTTATACAGTTTCCCAGCCGGTGGGATATGCTTCCGGCGACCATACGTTGCCGTCAATGATAGACCTGTAAAGCACACCATTGTAGCTGACGATATCGCCTTTATTATAGGCATCGGATGCGCCGATAGGCTGCACCCATTCAGCATAGCCTTCTTCTGTCACGCCAATCTTCTTATAAAGGCTTGCCGCTGTGTCGGGTGTCCATTCTTCTGTGGAAGTATGGTCTTGAAGAACTACATAAAGCTGAGGATCGCCGACATTGTTTGCGCCGTAGGAGAAAACATCTTTAGCCTTGTATGCTACGCCTGCTTTGTATTTAGGGAATACAGATGCAACGGACATTACTTTGTCCATATCTGTATCCATATCAATGGTAGAGCAGTATGTCTGAAGAAACATCTGTAATGCTTTTCTGAGTTCAAGAGCTGCTTGTACTTTATTCATATCTTATTCCTCCTCGCCCATAAGCAACGCATTCATTGCAGCTGTGCCTTCGGACGTCTGTCCGGAAGCGATTGCTTCAAGAGCTGCTGCCTGTCTTTCTGCAATCCCTGCTTCTTCGGTCGCTTGTTTCTGCGCCTGTGTCGCCAGTTCATCCTCGAAAGCTTCGAGTGCTGCCAATTTTTCCTCGTTCGTCTCGCAAGCAGAAAAATCACATCCCTGCGCGGTTGCCTGCGCAATCATATCGGAAAGCGGCATACAAAATGCTCCGTTGATGGCGCCTTCGCCGTTAATAACGCAAGGCTCAACCTCGCTCCACGGATATCTTGCTTTCCATTCATCGGGAGTGAATTTGTAAGGCTCGCCGAGTGTGTAAATCGTGTCTGTGGTATTCCAAATTTTGTATCGTGCCATATTATTTATCTCCTTTTTCATTAACAAACATAAGCATCTACCGTTGAATGTATTGCCGATGAATTGCCGCCACCGAACAAAGCATAATCTCCAATGGTTGTTGCGGCTGGTCTACACCTTCCTTGGCTTAATCCCGTAGGCGCACTTCTTGTAAGCGATGTATCGTAAGCATCCACATTCGTATAATAATTGCTTCCTACATTGCCACCACCAAACAAAGCATAATCTCCAACGGTTGTCGCAGAAAGATATCGTCTTGCTTGACTTAATGCCTTGGCAGTACCTTGTGTGAGTGATTCATTATAAGTGTATACTTTATTGTGGATGCTTGATGAATCTTGTCCACCACCGAACAAAGCATAATTACCTACCGTTGTTGCGGCAAGGTCGGATTTTGCTTCTCCAAATGATGCTGGCAAACTTCGTGTTAGTGATTTATCATAAGCATCCACATTTCCGTTGTATGATGATGCGGTAGTTCTACCGCCACCGAACAAAGCATAATCTCCAACGGTTGTTGCGGCGAGGAGATACCGTCTGCCGTTTAATGCTGTTGGTGTGCTTCTTGTCAAAGATTTGTTATAAGCATTTACGGTAGTTACCGCGCCAGTATTTCCAGAAGCATAACCACCACCGAACAAAGCATAATCACCTACCGTTGTCGCGGTGAGCCATGTTCTTGCTTGTGATAATGCTGTTGGTGTGCTTCTTGTTAGTGATTTGTCGTAAGCATTTACTGTTGTTGTGTATGTTGTTGATGCCGTAGAGCCACCGCCAAACAGAGCGTAATCTCCAACCGTTGTTGCGGCGAGATCAGACCTTTTATTACTTAATGCAGAAGGTGTACTTCTTGTGAGCGATTTGTTATAGGCATCTACGGTTGAGTAATACGTACTGCCGTCATCATTTGTGCCGCCACCAAATAGAGCATAATTGCCAACTGTTGTTGCGGCGAGCCGTGTTCTTGCTTGTGACATCGCCGTGATAGTGCCGTGGTATTTCAGTTCACCACTACCAAAGCATTGTCTTGCAACGCCACCAATGCCGATATAGGCTTTTTTGCATCTTCTTGCAACACCGCCAAAGCTGAAATAGATTTTCTTACCAAAACGAGCTACACCGCCGATGTCAATGCTGTCTACATCACCACCTGCGATAAATGTGTCTGTTCCTGCATTAGCATAAAAGGTATTCGTCAGCCTATCTAACAAACCGACCTTACCTGCGCTGTTTCTAAAAGGAACATAATCACGAATCAATGTGCCGTTTTCATATATCTCGCAAGAATATAGCTTTGCCGATGCAAGATTACCAGCCGTTCCAGCATTGTTATATGCAAGTAACAATAATGGGATATTGGTGTTGTATGTCGTTGTGTCCGAGCCAGTAGCAATCACAACATCGTCAATTTTAAGAATCTGCTCTCCTGCATACATTTTTGAATAAACTTCATAAATCTGATTCTCGCTTAATGTCGTATTTGACGCATAATAACTTCCATAGCCATATCCCCATTTTCCGCCATTAACTTGAATCATGTATATTCTTACGCTATCATTAAGAGCCGATAAAATACCATAAGCACCAATAGCCGGAAATTCTATTTTTAATTTAGCTTCAAGTCCACTTTTGCCAATAACGCCAGTATCAATATACTGAGTGCCGGTTGACTGTATGTATTCTAACTGTGTGCCTATTTCGCGTACACCAAGATAGATTTTTTTAGCCATGTAATCACATCCTTACTCATACACGATATACAATGTTCCTTCGGCAAGAGGACTGCTTCCTGCTGTTAGGTCTGCTGTACCGTAAGTATAGGCTGGCGCTTTGCTTTCAAGATCAGATTTTTTTGCATAATCGTCCAAGTCTGATTTTTTTGCATAGTCTGCAAGAGCATCATCTGTAATGAAAGCAACATTCGTGCCGTCAAGAGTTTTCAGCGTAGTGCCGTTTTCAAGTTGAACGAGCTTGCCCGTACCCGATACGTTATCGAGCTTCGTCACGGGATAGAGGATGTAAATATTGCCGCTTTCGTCTATGTATTGCCAAAGACCATCTTTTTCAATAACTGCCATATTTACACCCCCTTACACAAGCTGTACGAAAAAGTCGCTCGCTGTCATTTCGGACGGCTGTGATGCTGCAACGTACACTTTTGTTTTCGCGTTCCAGTTGTTTACATCTGCCGATTTGATGCTGTCGATAACACTTTTGTTCATATGACTATGGGCGGCTTGATGTGCTGCATCCCAATTAGACACATCCGTGGAATCGATGCCGTCAAGAACACTCTCGTTGCTATGGCTGTGTTTGCTCTGATGTGCCGCATCCCAATTAGATACATCCGTGGAATCAATCCCATCAAGAACACTTTTGTTGTTGTGGCTATGATTGCCTTCCGATGCCGCATTTACTTTTTCCTTCAATGCGGAATCAAGATCGTTTTCAGAAACGGTGTTTTTATTTGCCAAAGAGCCAAGCGCGGCGATGCTTTGCTGTAAAGCCGTAACCGTGGAAGCATCTGCCTTGTTTCCGATCGCCGCCGACAGCGCATCGGAAATTTCGCCATGTTCTGCGATATATGCCGCGAGTTCTGTAAATGTGTCATATGCTTCCTTAACATCAGCGCCGAGAAGTTCTGTGCGGAGATCATTGACCGCGTTTGTAATCGCGGTGTTCATATCCGTCGTTTTGGCGCGCTCGTTGATGGCAGATATCATTTCTGTAAGCTTTGTCGCAAGAGTGGTGGTATCGTTAAGATATACCTGCTCTGCGCTGGTTTTTACAAGCAATTCCGTCAGAACGCCATTGATAATGGCTTTCAGTATTGCTTTTTCTGCATTATTCATTTATCAGTCACCCCCCCTTAAATCAATGTGTAGTCATATTCTTTGGTGCTTGGATCATCCTCTTCTTTGATGTTTCCTACACCATAGGTTTCTCCGTTCACCTCTGCAATAATGCCACCGTCTGTGTTATCCGTGAGAGTAAGAACGGTTGCATCATCCGCAGGAATAACGCCACTTGTATTGAACCAAACGCAATTATTTACCAACGGTTTTGAGGCGGAAATAATCATGGACGGACCACCTTCACCGCCACCGCCACCGCCGAGCATGGCAGGATTCAGCGTTGTACCAACGGGATTACCGATGATTTTTCTTTTCATTCTTCCGCTCATACATTCACCTCCGAAATCATTGCTTGAATGGTATAGTCATTTAGCGGTTTCTGCCCGATGGCGTAAACCGTAACAACACCATCGTCATTTTCTGTAACGAAAGCGAGGTCTTTGTTGTGGAATATAGCAAGCTGTTCCACGCTGGGCAGGAGATCGACCTTTGTGTTTTCTGTGATGCCGTCAATGAAAATTACTTGAGAATATGGGCTTGCCTCGCCTTCCCATCGGGACGCAAGGAGCTGCACCTCGGTCAAAGTGCCTCTTGCTTGAACGAGATCTCCTTTTGTAAGCAGATATACCTCATCGTCCTCCGCATCGGAATCCACCCACGCGGCGATTCTTGGGTTTGTAGGCTTGGTGTCAGATACCTCAATGCCGCCGAGATTGCCGAAAGAATCCATCATTTCTGCGAAGCTTTCTTTTCTCGCTTCCTCCGCAATGATTCTTGCCGATTCTCTTGCGATGATACCTTCAATGGTCGTTTTTTCATCCTCGGACACCTTGTTGTCAATATCAACAGCCGGTTTGTAAACCACCATGGTGAAGCGGGGGCTTGCGAGGATTTCTCCATCTTCGCCATAGAGCTTGAGCTGACAATCGATCCTGCCCGGTGCCGATGTTGTCTGCTCGGTGAAATCGTACCGAATAACGGTATTATCCATAATAACGCAGTCGTTATAGAGGATCTTGCCGTCAGCCTTTGTGCCGGTAAAGGCTGCTCTGCATCCGTCGGTTATCGTGTACGGCTTTCCGCCGTTCGTAAGGCTTATGAGAAACCGCCTCTTGTTATCTTTAACCGTAACCGGGATGGAGATCTGCGACAGCGTTTTCTGTAATTCAAGTGTGAATGGATAAATTGCATAAATCATTCGCCTATTTCCTCCTCTGTGTGATTGCATATATTTTAACGCACAAAGAGGGCGTGAGGTAACACCCCACGCCCTATTAGCCTTATTCGATTTTAACGCCAAGGCGCTTCATAAAGCTTGCTTTTTGCCCATCCGAAGGCGAAATACAAACTATCTTTCTGCGCTGCGCTGAGAGGAAGGGAATTGATGTAAGCCATCATTTTCTCCTTGACTTCTCCGGTACCGGAAAGTCCGTTTTTGTATTGCCATGCTTCATAGTAAAGCACAGGATCAAGACCAACGCCCTCGCAGTATTCTCGGTAAGAAGCCACAGCGGATGCTGTGATATCCTCGCAAGCCGGATTCTGCTTAATGAACTGCAAGACGTCAACCTTTTCGAGAGCCTTTTCTTTCGTCATGCTGCCATAGCGCATATACATATCGACGGCTCTTGAAGCTGTTATATTGCCTGCCATGAATTCGTCTGCAATGTCGTCATAATCAACACCGGTAACAACAACGCTGCTCCACTTGTTCATGGTTTTTGTGATTTCATCGCTGTTCATGGAGGTGTACTTCTGCAGCATAGCGATTGCCTGCTGCTTTGTAACCTCGCCCGATTTGTACCATTCGCCGATTTTGCCCTTTACTTGAGACAATACATGCTCCTTGGTATAGCCGTGAGAGATAAGTTCCTCCATAGCGGCATCGAGATTGCCGTTATTGCGAACTGCGTCATAGACCGCATCATATCTTGAATAGCCGTCGCCTGCTTCCCATCCTTGAATGATGAAGTAAGCTTCATTCTCGGTATCTGCAAGACCTTTTTCGAGAAGAATGTCTGTTGCTTCCTTTGCGGTAAGCCATCCATCCTCGTATGCGTATCTGACATTGCCAAGCTCGCCCGGATCATAGGTCTTAACCTTGAGGCTCGGTGCCATCGCGCCTGCGATGTTGTTCCAAAACGTGATGATCTCGCGCGTTGCGGATGCCATGGGAAGTCCCGTCATGCCGGAAACCGCTTGCAAGAGCTTTGAAATACCGCCATACCAAGTATAATTGGTGTCCTCGCCGGTGATCTTGTCATAGATGATATCAACGCTTGTGACAAGAGAATCCCACCACTGCATGACTACCGACTGCGGCTCGTTTCCGTAGGTATCTAAACCGAACTTTCCAAGCATAGCCTTGGCGAGTTCGTAAAATTCACTCACAACGGGCAGCTTGTTGAACGGCATAAGCTCGTCAATGATATTTCCTCCGAAAGCCTCAAGCCATTTTTCGGGATAGGTTTCGTACTCGTCATCGTCTCGGAAGGCATCAGCCAAAGCCTGCACCGCAGCGAGAATAACCGCACTCACGCCGTATACACAGAGCATACGTCCGATTTGGCGTCTATTCTTTTGCCATGCCTGCTGTCTTGTCAATCCTCTCTTAATATCAAGATAGAATTTGAAAATGGAATCAATCACCATGCTTGCGGTGGTCGTAGGCTCCGACATAAAGGAGCCGATAGCTCTTGAGGCAAATCCCTTGTCTCGCATAAACTCGTTCTTGGTCAGAACGCTGTCAACGACCTGCGTTTTGTAGATAACATCTTCAAAGAGCTTTGTTACCGCCTCATAGAAGCCTTTGCTTTCCGGGGTAAGGTGTTCCTTCTTGGTAACTTCCGCTTTGCAGGCGCTCCACAAGCTCGCCCAAGTCCAAAGGTCCGCCTTTTCAGCGCCCCACATGCCGAAATCATCCACCTTGTCAACCCAAGTCTCATCATGCTTGATAAGGCTCGTAAGTCCACGAGAGATATTCACATCGTAGAAGCCGAGAGCTTTCCAAGCTGCGATACCGCTGTACTGCTGCATTTCTTCGACATTCTTGCGAATTTCAGAAGGGTTCAGCTTCAAGCCTTTTCTGATAGATCCGTAGTCGATAAGCTGCGCCGCGCGAGTAATTGCCAAAGGCTGCTGAACGACGACGCGGAGGTTATATGCTACCTGCGCCATGTTGTAACGACGGAGAGATTTCAGAGCGAGAGAATCGTAAGGAGTGCCTTGCGCCTCTGTACCGTTGAAAGCCTTGATGATGTTCGCAACAAAGAGTTCCGCGTAGCCTTGTTTGCCGCTTCCCGGTCTCGTTTCGTCCGGAACGCCGTATACTCTGTTCATCTGATCGCGCACACTTCCGAGAACAGCCTTGCTTCCGTCCTCGTCAATAGCTATCTGCTGATAGTTGAACCACTTCAAAGCATCAAGTATCGGAAGTGCCATTGCGTTATACTGCGCCATGCTCGCCATGTGGTTTGCAAACACATCGAAGATGCTGTAAATCACGATACGGTTATTGGCTCCCTCTTTTCTCGACTTGGTAAAGCTCATGTTGAGAAGCGCATAGAGAGCTGCTGCGCTCGGATGCTCCTCTGCTGTCGCCTGCAGGTGTCTGCCGTCGGAGTTGATAGGGAAGTAATGCTCCTTAGTAAAGAGTTCTTCACCGAAACGTGCTACCGATACATGATTGCCCCATTTTGCACCCTGCGACGCCATGTATTTCTGCAAGCTGTCAGCGACTTCGGCTTGTCTTGGAGTAAGAGCTTTAATGATGGTCAAGAGATCGCTGTGTGTAATGGTATGACCAATATCGGAGATCTTCTTGCCCTTGTGGGTATAGGTTGCCACGCGGATACCGCCGCCGTAAATATGCTCAATCGCCTCGGGATCTTTGCTGAGTTCATAGAGAGACATGATGCCCGATACTGGGATTCTCACAATGTCTCCGCCGAGAGAAAATTCTTTGATTTCCTCTTCCCACGCCTTGACCTCTTTCGCGCTGTAAGCCTTCTCCGCAAAGCTCTGAATCTCCTTGGTATTGAAAGCAAGCTTTGCTTGTCCTCGTCTGAGTTCGTCATAGATGGCTTGTCCGCCTTCGCCGAATCTCTCAAAGGCGTACGCAGGGCGAATCTGCTGCCAAAGCACGAAGTTTGAAACTTTTCCAACATGGCTTCCGGCATTATCAAGACCTACAAGGAAATTGATGGACTCGTCGCCTGCTTCGTAAACGTGCTGATACATTGCATTGTTGTGGAAGCGGTTGATCTGCATAATGTACTTTTTCAAGGTACGCACGATCTGCGAAAGCTCTTTCAGTTCCGTGCTTGTCATCTTGTTGATGATAAACTCTCCTTCGCTCTTATCCACAAGAGATTGCGCAGAATCAATGAATGTCTGCAATCTATCCATGAAGTCTTGAGGAAGGTCGTTATAGCCGGAATACATTCCGTAAACATCAATGTTTATCTTAATAGCGGATTTCAATGCGTTCAAATTCTTGACAAATTCCTTGTCAGATGCCGTAGCATTGCCACCCTTGAGAGAGCGTTTGCTCATAAAGTTGATGCTTGAAAGGAAGGGAATTACCGTGTTCTTGAGAACATCGGGTACATGCTTCATCGTGTCCTTGTTGTTCGGATGGAGAATCCAATTTGACAGCTCATCCACATCTCCGCGCAGTCGGTCTCTGTATTTCTTGATCGCTGCGGCGTTTTTGTTTCGTTCGCGGTAACGGTCAAGGAGTTCCTTGCCATGCTTTCTTTCCTGCACTTCAACA
>JAEIGA010003482.1_pt1 | contig 24630 bp, 32 predicted proteins | sample 9270691 | NCBI WGS metagenome assembly JAEIGA01 (sample SAMN17057246, study PRJNA624740) | gut metagenome | biome: biome; isolation source: fecal sample | host: Bos grunniens | place: China: Xizang | collected 2019
GAAATTGAACAGCAATATGGGAAAATTGAAGTTTCATCATGTTTATAAATGATGTGGTGTGCTAAGTCTGCTTCATATTGAGCCGCTAAATCTTCGCCATACATTGATGTTAATTTTTGTCGCATTAATTCACGATTAAGTGCAATAATGTCTTTCTTAGGTAATTCTGCCGCCATTGTTGCAATGTTTTTATTCGAAACGTTAGCATTTTGATCAACATCACTACCAGTTGCCGCATTTTTAGCGGTCATATATTTGCGCATAAACGCAATTTTATTTTCTGTTGTATCTGGTTTCATTATTTTAACTCTCCTTGTTTAATTTTCTTTAAAGCATCTTTAAAAGAAAAATGTTCACCGTTGATGCTTAGAACAGGAACACTAGTAATATTTACTTTACGCATTTCTTCTGTGTCTTCGCATACAGTGTACTTAATCCCAAGGTTGTTTAGTTGTTGCTTGAGCATTTTACACATGCCACAAGATGGTAAAGAATATACTTTGATACTATCTTCCATAATCTTTATCTCCTTTTCATAGTTATGTAATTATATTATAGTGGATTTTTGCTTTTTTGTCAAGAAAAAAGAACTAAGGTTGCCCCTAGTTCTCGTGGTTTATAAAATTTTAATTGTTTTGTTTAGTGTATTCAGGAACGTTAATTTCTGGATCTACGATAGAATAGAATAAACCATGTGTAATTGGGTTACCCATTTCGTCGCCAACTTGAACAACTGTTGTTAATAAGTCACCATTCATATCAAACACAGTTGCATCTCCTTCTGCGTCTTGAGTTAAATTGAAAATTGAGTCTGGTAGGAATTGATAGAATACAATTTTAACTGGAACTTGTTGTCCTGTTTTTCTATCAATAAAGAAAGAATCTCCAATAATCATTTTTGCACCAACAAAGTCTTCACCAAAATGTAATCCAACCATGCTTGATGTTGTAGATGTACCTGCTACTTCGCTGCTTTCAACAACACCACCACAAAGTGCTGCGATTGCTTTTCCATTTCCTAATGCATCTTGCATTTCTAAACGAGCAGATTTACCAAACTTAATTAATGGGTTAGAAAATTGTCCACCAGTAACAGTTTTGTTTGGTCCTTCTTGTGTTACGTTTGCTACTTTTAAAGTATCTAGTCTGCAAATTGGTTTAGTTTTGATACCTTCTTTAATTGTAACCTCTTCTGCAGATAGTTCACCGTTAGTCATATAACTTGCAGATGCAATTTCATATGGAGTTAAAGTTGCATATTGTGCCGCAGTTAAACTTTCACAAACAATTGCATTCATAACAGTAACAATACCAAAGCCATTGGTCATCATAGCATCGAATTTTCCAGTGCTTTCTAATAAATTAGTCTTAAATGCCATATTTTATACCTCTCTTATTTTATAAAGAAGTCGAGCTTTTTGCCCTTCTTCACATTTCCTGCCGCCATCGCTTGCGCGTTGACCTCATAAGACACTGCACCCGCGGCGTATTCTTGGAGTCAGTGAATTTGAGCCAATGTTTGTTCTGCCAGGTAGTCGAACGATAAGTTGAACTTATATTGTATCGTAAGAAAGGCTTTTAAAAGACCGTCGCTATCCCCTGGTTTTTGCGCTTTGATCTTCTTGATTTTCTCTTCCATTTCTTTTTGAGCCAGATAAAATTGTCGTTCAGCTTCGGAGCCAAAGATGCGAGGTTTTTCCACCTTTTCTCCACAACTTAATTTTAACAAATAGAGGATGTAATCTCAAATTTCTTGAGTTATAGTAATACCATCCGCTATAAGTTGTTTGCTTTTAAAATTTATTTCAACTCCTGGAATAAAAAATTCAAGCCCCTTTTTTAGGTTGGACACTAGATCACTATACTCCTGAAACATTCCAAGTTGAAATATTAATAATTTAACATAGTCAAGAGAGGAATTAATCTCTACACCACTAGACATTTTTTGTAACTTCTTGTTGTCTGCATTTATTATATGATATGTTGCATTTACATAATCATTTAATTGTAAATCTCTAATTGTTGGCGTTTTTACATATATAAATTTATTGTCTATATATAATCTTACTCTCTTGTCTAAAAATAAGTTAAAAAGGCTAAAATTATCGTCTAGCTTCACTATAATTCCGCCTTTCTATTTTCTTGATCGGTTAATTGAAATGATATTCTGTATCCAGCACGGAATTCAGAAAAAACTGTATATGATGCATGCATAATATTAATCTTCCCTGCGCTAGATAATTTAACATCATTTAAAACATTTTCAACCTCATCAACCAACTCAAGTAAACGTAATTTTTGTTCACCTAAAGCTTGATGAGCCGCGTCTGTAGATACGTAAACTGCCCCAGACACATTTGTGTGATCAGAAGAAAAGGTAAAGTCTTCAAGAATAATCGAAATAAAAGTGTTTACTTTCATGTCTTTAATTCCAGAAGAAGTCACAGAGCTAAAGTTGATATACTCTTGCTCAATTAATTGCTCCACTCCAATATCTAAAGTTTTAGATAGTGCATCTTTAGAATCATGATATAATAAGCTTTTAACTTTTTCGTTGTTTGCAAGTAATGTAGCAATTTCAAAAGGTGCTTTTTTAATATTTTTTAATCTTCCCATACTTTACACCACTCGATACGTTCTCTCAACAATATCGCCTTTCTTCATAATCTGTATTGTAACTTCCTCTATACCAAAAGGAATAGAGAAGATTATTTTCGAAGTTGTTCTTTTTACTATTTTAATGTTTGAGTTGCTTGTGTTGAAAAATCCTTGTTCAGTTGTAAGTTCAATTTGTTGATTTGCCGCAATAGTATATATACCATTGTTAACAAAAGGTTCTTCTTGATAGTCTACATCAACTTGCGCCGCCTTTTCAATAAATACTTGTTTACCACTATTGCTTTCAACAACTTCCTTGCTCATTGTTGTTGGTCTTAATGAGTAATAGATCAAGCCAGGTGTGCTAATAGCATCATATTCTTGCACAAACCAGGCACGACCTCCTATCATAATTTTATCCTCAAAAGATAATACATTTGCTGGTAAAACTAAGATTGGTTTTTGTTGAGACTCAATTAACACTTTGTTTTCTAGCTTTACATTAATATAAGATTTTTCAGGTCCTAAGAAGAAGCCTCAGAAACCCGCAACTTCAACATTACATAATAGTGCGTGATACTTATGTCAGTTCACATCTTTAATAATTGTAATTTCCTCTGTAATTAGAAGGTGTAGATTTTTTGCAGTCCACACACTACCAATTTCAAGGTTATCTTTTAATTGCGTATATACATACGCATAATCTTTTTCTTGTTTATTCACTACTGACGCTTGTAATTCTAAGTCGCCGCGTGAAATTTTAATTGAAGGATATCCTTTAAAAATAAAGGATGTATTTAAATTTTGTTGCGCTACTACTCTTTTTTTATTTCTTTCTTGAAATCTTGAGAAACTAGTCATTGTTAATATCCCCAAGCGAAGGTTTTCTCGCGCCATTGACTCTACTATATCTTGTTTCAGCAACTTGCGCGGCTTTACGTGCATCTTTAAGAACGTTTGTATTCTTATCGATTAGGTTTGCGCGTGAGAAGGTCTTTATATTTGCATCTGTATAAAGATCCTCAAAGTTGTCAGAATTAGATAATAGGTTTTCATGCCAATAAACCTTCATCCATGCAATAAGAACTTCAACTTCCGCATATGAAATTTCTCTTTTAAAAACTCCATGTGGAATTGCATCAGGATGATCTTCATCTACTTCTTCAATAACATTGTTTTCAGTTCTTATTGCATAAAAGGTTTCATAATCTAAAGAAGTTTTAGGAAATTTAAACGTAGATATTGCTCTGCATGCTAAGTGATAACATTCTTCGTCTAAATCGTCTTGAGTAATAATGCCATAATACTCTCCTCGAATAGTAGCTATAAATGATGGATATAAAATATCGTCCCAGTATTGCATATTACTCTACCTCCGTACTAGTTACCACCGTCAAGAGTTAATTGAATTTTCCAGTGGTTTTCTAACATTGAAACTACACCAGACGTTAAGCTGTCTGTGTTTTCTACAACAACACCTTTTACAAAGTCGTCGCCATATTCTTTAATTACCTTCAAAATATCTCCACGAACGCCGCTTCTTAAAGCTTTTAATACTACAGGTGTTGGATCTTCTTTTCTAGGAGTAAAATCTAAATCTCCAAAGTATACTCCAGCTTCAACCGCAGCTTGCATAATTGCATCATTATCGTTGAAAGTAAAAAGTCCTTGCTTATACATATTAAAAATTTCAGAGTTCAAGAAAACACCTAAAGCCCAGTCTAATGGAAGTGTTTGTTGCGGTAATCTTTTTGTTAAAAAGATGCGTCTTTTCACTGATGGATTAGACATTGGCGATAAATTGAATAAAACAGAACCTGGTATTGTTTTCTTAATTATAAATGCTTTATTTTCAGACATATTGATGTCCCCTTTCTTTAAAATTATAAATAATAAGGAAGGAGAGAAATCTCTCCCTCCCTTGGAGTTAGTTATTAGTCAGTAACTTTAATAACTGCATAGTTGTTTGCCATAGCAAGACCAACACCCATTAATTTGTGTGCTTCCCACTTTTCGCTTCCAACTGCTTGTGTATTTTTGATTAATGTTAAGTCGCCTTTTAATGCTACTTTAACTGGTTTAACACCACTTGGCATTACGAATACAAATGAATCGTCATAGAACCATTCGTCGTTTCCGTTGTCTACTAAGTAGTTAGGTAATTCAACAACTTTAGCTCCTTTGTAGATTTGAACTAATCCATTGTTACGGATATCTGCTGAATCTAACATGTTAGGGTGATCTGCAGAAGCAACTGGATTATATAATCCACTTAATGCTTTGTAAGAACCAAAGATAGTTGGCATACCATATTGTTTTACATATGGCATAACTGTATCGATTGAATCTGCTAAGTCAGCTTTTGCTGCAGAGATTTGTCCTTCAGTTTCACCAATTCTTCCGTATCCAGCAACTGCATTACCTTGTGCTAATGCATTGAATACTTCTTTGTAAACGATTTCTTCAAATCCTTCTAAGATGTTTGCGTAAAGTTCTGCTAAGCTCATAGTTCCTAAAATGATTTCTTCTAAAGTTACATAAACTGCAACTGTATAAACAGAAGTGTTCATTGAGAAATATTTGCTATCTAATTTAGCAGCGCGGTAGATACCACCACGAGCACCTTTAGAAATAGTTAATTTTGCACGGTTTTTACCGATTTTTTCGATGTTGAATACAACTTCAGCATCTCTTGGGAAAGTTCTAACTTCAGCAAATGCTCCAAGAACGTTTTCTAATTTCTTTGGTAAGATTTCGTCAACTGCTTCTTCGATTAAAGCGAAAGCTAAATCTTCTTTTGCACGGATTTCACGAGCACTTGAGTTTTCGTCAATTCCGATTTCTTTTAACATTGCATTGATTGCAGCTCTGTCTGTATCTTCAGCTGAGAAGTTAGCAGAAGCAGAAACGCCATTTAATGCAGCGATTAATACTTGTTTTAATTCTTTATTCATAATTCTGCTACCTCCGGATTAACCTAAGAATACATAATGGTAACCTTTATCACCATTAGCCATTGTGTTAACTGCTAACCAGCCTTTGCCAGTTACTTTAACAATACGTCCACCTAAGATATTGTCTCCTAAGTCTTCTGTAGACATCCATTCGTCTCCAGGGATTAATTGAACTAATCTTGGACATTCATTTGCTACTTCTACTGCAAAATATTGATCACTATTGCGGATAGTGTTTAATGGTTCTGTGTAGTGGATGAATAATGCTCTTTCTTCGCCAGTTGCTGCAACGATTCCGTCTTTAGTTAAAGCACAGATTTTTCCGTTTTCGAACATTCCGTTCTTTAATAAACCTTCAGCAACTCTGTCTTCTTGTGCTACTACAAAACCAGGTTGTAAACCTTTAAGGTTATTTGGTTCAATATAATTGAACTTTGGTAAATAATCATAAATTGCCATAAAATTTTATACCTCGTTTCTATATGCCTTATAGATTGCTTCTAATAAAGTCATCTATAGCATTCTTATTTTCTTGCTTTGCATTTAAGATTGGAGCGAATGCAAACGCTCTTGTTTGTTTAGGTTCTTCTTGTTTAAAATCTTTATATGATTTTAATAGTTTTAATTCTAAGTCTGATTCTTCGAAGGAGTCAATTGAACCTAAATAACTATCGTACTCTTCATCGCTTAGAATTTCCTTATAAGAATTAAGAAGATTTACTTTCTTCTCTCTTTTAAGGGCTTCAAATTCTGCTCTTTCACTTTCAGCAAATGAGGTAGAACTTGAATCTGTCTCTTCTGCTGTGACTTGTTCATCGCTAATTACCCTTTCTTCTTCGGTGATTTCAGCGTTTGAAACTTCTGCTGCGTCTGTTGCAGTTGCTGGTTCTTCTTCTACTTCGCCACAGGCAGCACATACTACCTTATCATCTTCTTCATCCTTTTTAGCTAAATCTTCTTCAACAGGCTTTTCTTCCTCTTCTTCTTCTTTAACTTCTTCAGATGGTTCAACAAATTCTTCTTCAGAATCTTTTTCGTCTTTTTCTTCAACTACTTCATCTTCTTCGTCTTTTTTGTCTTCGATGTCTTCAGTGGCATTTTCTACGCCTACAATTTCTTCTTCGGTAGCATTAACTGGTGCTTGAACAACAGGTTCATATACAACTCTAACTTCAACAACATCACCTAATGTAACGTTGCCGTTTTCATCGCATATATAATTAATTTTCATTAATTTTTGAACGCCTTCAACCCAATAATATAAACGTACAATTGCTGAATCTTCAAACATATCCACTACATAGCAGCATGCATCATTTTCATATTCTTTTGCAATTGCTTGTTCTACCTTAGTAGAAACTTCACCCCAGGAGAGCTTCATAAATTCTTGTAAATTCATTTCATTGCCTCCATCTTCGGTTTGATCATGTTGCTTTTCACAGTATTCGCGAAGAATTCTCATTTTGCTTTCGAATTTTTCGTCACAAGCAAAGAATGCTGATCCTGTGAATGCTGGCTTTTGATCATCGCCTAAAACGCTTACTCCAACAAATCGTCCTGCGGTAAACTCAATGTTTTTAAAGTGTTTCTTTTCGTCATAATTGATTTTATATTGGACGCTGCTAGGATCTAACTCAAGAGATTGTTTATGACCGACAATTTTCTTTGCTAAATCTCCAACTCTGTCTGGACGTTCTGTATAGAATACACATTCGCATACACACCAAACTTTACCCTCCTCATCTTCCTCAAAAGATGGCTCCACACAAGGATCAACGATACCTAAAATTTGTTGTTCGGTAGCGTGACCTACGAAATCTTGCTTTTCTTCATCGTAATAACTTACAACAGGAGTATAAGGAAGGGACTTAACTAACTCTTCACAAAAAGAGTCTGAGAAGAAGCGGTGATCAGCGGTTTCGCCTTTGTAAAACACTTTTAATAATCCGCGAGAAAAGTTCTCTTGAACAGTGTCTTTGGCAAAGTCAAACAGTTGAGCAGGCCAACTAAAGTTAATTGTTTGTTTCTTCATTTAGTTCGTCCTCTGTCTTCTGACTGCCAGATGGTTCCTTTTGATTTTTATTGTCTGATGGCTCAATTTCAGTTTTATTATCATCGGCCTTTTCTGGTTGTGAGCTGTCCTTTGCATCCTCATTACGATCTTCCGCAGTTTGCGTATATGAGGTTTGCATTGGTCTAATCTCATCTAGCTTTAAGAAGTCTTCAAGATAAAGTTGATCTTGAATATTCTTTTGCTTAATTCCAGATGCTATTACGTAATCAAGTTTACCAACACCAATAGTTGCGTTTTCTTTGTACTTCGTAATATCATCGTTATAAGTATATGGCGAGATTGGTAAAATATCAATATCGGCTTGATAGTCTTTGAATTCAAACCAATTATTGATTGCAATAGTATAGAAGTTTAAAAGTGCTTGTACATGCTTCCATACTCTACCCTTATCTCTGATTAAAGACATTTCAAGCGCAGTTACGCTTTCTCCAGTAAATAGTCCACTATTGAAGCCTGCGTTATTAAAGATTGCTTGGAATGCTTTTGATAAAACTTGGTTTTCAGATGTATCACTTTCAGAAATGCGGTTAACATTTACATCTCCGTATGTTGTGATTAATCTTGCCTTTTCACCAGTATCTACAATTCTTTTTAGTGATTGGTGAATTGCTTCAACTTCATCCACTTCAAAAATTAAATTATCTTCATAGTGTGGCATTTTATGCACTACTAAGTATTTTAATAAGTTGTCGCTTCTTTCAAGTTCGTTGTCTTGGTATTTTTCATAATCAAGAATTCCACCTAATAGATAGAAATATGTTGGAATAGACATTTCATTAAGTAAAAGCGCGCTTGAGTAGTGTGGATCTAATGTTTGCCAAGTTTGAGTGTTGTCTGACAAGAATCTTCTATAACCGCTTTGAAATTCTTTAGGGAATGATTTTAACATTTCTTGTAGTTCAGGACCTTTTAATCCTAAATCTTGGAAGTAAGAAAAATTAAATTGAATAATATTTGTTCCGTATTGAGTTTCCCCAACTTTGCGGCAATATTTATCTGGTAAAAGCATAGTGTCAATAGTAATAGACTCTTCATCGCAGAATGTTGTAAAATAAACTGCGCCATTAATGTAAAGAAGACTTAACATTGCTGGGAATTTAGTCTCAATACTTAGACCGTCTGCTGCTTCAAGCATTAGATTATAAATTAATTGGAAATCTTCAGGTTTAGATTTCTTTTTAAGTTTTGCTTTGCTTTTTGAATAAACTTTATGCGGAAGAACCTTATATCTCCACATATACATGTTTGAAATGTAGTCAATAACAGATGCATAAATAGGATTAACTGCGTAAAGTTTTTTAGAAGTTTCTACAACTGTATCTCTATTTGTTAATGCTGTATTTAATGCATCTCTTACTGCTTTTGCATTCGTATAGGTTCCACTTTTATAAGTTGCAGTTTGATCATATCTGCGCTTCATAGAAGGTTCGTCTGAATATAGTTGTTTAAGTTTTTGTATTCTGTTTATACGGAATTGTCCTTCCTTAGAGGCAAATTGAGCCGCATCTTTTGAATTAGTTTCTATTTCATTGTTATTCTTTTTTGCCATAATTTTGCCTCCTAGCTATAAAATGCTACTACACGTTTCTTTGTTGAATTGCGTCGTTTTTTGTAATAATCGTTTTCAATATATTGATTTACGCCCCATACTAAATATTCAGCCATTGAGAAAAAGTCTTTTTGAATATTAGCATTACGACGAACGATTTTTAATGTACTGTTCATTTGATCAGATGTGTTTGCGATATCAAGGTTTTTTAATTCCATTTCCATTTTATCCATAACTTTAAATGGCATTAAAAGTTGTTCTTGTCTAGCTCGGCTCATTTGACCAAAAGATTTATTTTTACTGTATAGAGATAGCGCATCAGTGAGTTTTAACGGAAATGTAATCGCCCCGGTGCTCATACGCGCGAAAAAGAAGAAGTGGATCTGTTCTCCGACCTTTCCTCCTGATTTTATCTCATAACATATTGTCTTACTTTTTGGATAATTTATCAAATCTCTTTCTGCAGAACTTGGCGGATTGATAATACCTAAACCTTCTAGTAAGGTACCATCTCTATCTTGAGTCTGTTTATTTAGCCAGTCACGAATACCCGCCCCTACGCCGTTAGCGTCATAAATAAGAAGTTTTGCGTCATATTTGAGAACTGTCTTTTTAAATTCATTGGCAATATCCATATAATCAGTTGAGGGAATAGTAAATAGGTTGACGAACTTATATGTAAAGTAGTGTTCTTTAGGGATAATTTTTGCCACCCCTACCGCTGTTTCAGCGCCCCCATCTTTCGCCATATCGGCGCAGATGACGTAAAAACAATTATCTTGAATCATCTTATCTGTTAACTCATTTTTTAACTCTACCTTTTTTACTTGTCGAAGCGCAGAAATCATTGACGATCTAAATGCCGCTCCAGTTGGCGCATCAGACCATCGAGATTCATATTCACGTTCGAATGATGATTTACTAAATGATGGTGAGTTAATAATATCTTCAATCATTTTAGGTGATGTCAAGCCGCATGCTAATGGAATGCGATAAGTTCCGCAAAGAACAAAGTATTTTTCTGGTTCAAGCACGCTGCGGCAAAGTACCTCTATAATTTTTTGGTATGCAAACGTTCCTTGATATCCACTTGTTGTAATATAAATTTGTTGAGATTGCGGTTCGTTAGGGTTAATAAGTCCATTAAACATTGTACGAGGTCTGTTAAGTGTTGGAATGTAGACTTCGTTTACTTGAGTTTCGTCTTGTTCAATAATTTCTTCAAAAATTAAAGATTCAAAACGAGTACCACGAACTGCGCCGACTCTAAGGGATGAGCCGTTTTTAAAAGAAAATTCTACATAATCTTGACTTAGTTTGTATGGTTCAAGAAGTTTTCCCGCAATGCGGCGCTTTTGCATCTCGTTTGCAAGAAGTGGGAATTTAACCCATAAATCTCCAACGAATTTTTGCTTTGCGATTTCCGCAGCTTGTTTGTTTGTTCCCGCCGTAATTGTGGAGTTGTGTCTAGGTACGAACATACAGTGTAGATAACGATCTATGTCCGCCAAAAAGGATTTTGACGTACCACGTGAAAAGCATCCGTATGTGATGTTTCCACGAGACATGCATCTTAAAATTAGTCGTTGAAAGAAGAACAGATGAAAATGACTACTATGAGGTGTAATTAAATCCAAAAAGACATCTGGATAAACCATAAACAAGTTGAGCATTTCTCCTACTTCCTCAAAATGCTCATTAATGCGCTTTTTAGTTAGAAATCCTGTGTTTTCGACTTCCTCAGAATCCATGAAGTCGATATACTCTTCAACCTCAGGATCTATATAAGATTCGTCAAAAATATCGTCTAAAAGCATTAGTTATCCTTTCGACGGATTTTTAATCCGTGGTCATTAACATCAAATTCCATATCTAAAACCTCACTGTCGTCTTCTGTATCTATGTCGCCATCTGTTGCTTGGAAGTTAAGCATATCTTGAAGCGTAACATCTCCATTAACTATTTCTTCTGTTTGTTCCTCCTCTACTGTGCGCATACGTGCGTGTGCCATTTCCTCAAGTAGAGATTGTAAACCGGTTGCCTCTAAAATTAAGCGGCGATTTGTATCTTGAATATCTTTAATTGAGCGGTCTACCTCATCTCGATCGAAACCGTCGTAGAATTTGAATTTAAAGCCGCTCTTTTCCATATAGTCATAAAGTTCCGCAACAGTTGTAATATCATCTGTCTTTGTGTCATTAATCATGTTTTCAAGATCAGCTTGTTTTGCGAATGTTGACCATGCATTAGAGAAATCTTTAATTGCTTTTGCATCTTTCATACGAATTGCTTCGTCCATTTCAAGCTGAAGTTTACATAAGGTTTTAATTGCTTCTTTTTGCATAGGCGCAATAACATTGTTAGCTTTAAGGGTGCGGCTATAAATTGAATCTAATTTAATAATTTCTTCAAAAGTATATTGTTCGCCCCATTTAAGTCTGCCACGATCAACGTAAGAGTCTTTAATTGGTTTTAGCTTTGTAAGTATTTCCGCGAAAGAACGGCATTTAGCCCATTCTTTGTTCGCTTTTGACCATAAATCCCTAGTAGAGGAGCTATACGCCAAGTTAGGCTTATTTTCTTCCTGTGAAAGGATTTTAGCCGCATATTCTTGAAATGAGTCTGGTCCAACCTCTTGAACGGTTTGTAACCACAAATTCGCATCAAAAGGCAAATTATATGTTCGACAGAAAAAGTCTGCATGTTCTAAGTTATTGTAATTTAAGTTTTCCTTAATGCAGTCAAAGCAAATAGTTCCTCCATCAAGAGGATTATTACTAAGCATTAGTGTAACACCTCTGCGGCCGCATTTAGGACACGTTCCAATTTTGAAATCCATAAAGGTTCAACTCCTTCATTATTATTATAGTGAGAAAATTTCTAAAAAACAAAAGTAAACTTCCTTGCATAACAGAGATAATTTTCTTATACTTATTATATAAGGGGACTTGAAGATTAGGTATTGGGTATTGGATAAAGATATCAATTTTGGATAGACTAAATATAGATAATAACAATACGTTGGTGGTGAAAACAGATGAAAAATAAAAGATACAGTAGTGTAAATGATGTTTGATCTAGCGATATGGAAAAGGAATTAGGTTATAATAAAGCTAGTGAATGGGATGAGTTTGAAGATGAACTTAAACTAATAGAGTCTCAAATGGAAAGGATGGAAGACTAATGGAAGTATTAACGTTAATACTTGGAATTGTGGTTGTTGGATTAATTATAGTAGTTTTAAATTTTAAATCTAATTTGGTTCAAAAACAAAAGGAAAATAGTTTGTTGGAAGGTAAAATTTCAAATTTAAGTTGTGAAAATAAAAAATTCCTGGCGCTGATAGGACAAATGAATCGCCGCATAGATGAGATTACTCTTGCGTCGACAAAAGAGCACCTGAAATTAACAGACAAAATTGAGATTTTAAGCGCCGCAAATTTAAAAATAACAGATGAATTAAATAACGCAGAAAAACAACTCGTAGAGATGAACGCCAATAGTGTTATTGCATCTGTAAAAGAAAACTATAACGTCGAGTTGGAACAGGAATTAAAACGACTTGAGGAACAAATTAAATTGAGGTCTTCGGAACTAGAGCTTATTTCAACAAACGCCGCTTCAATTGCCGCTGATGAGCAGAAAAAGTTGCGCAGATTAGAAGAGTTGGAGGCTTTGATCAAGGCCTCGGAGCGCCGCATCGAGGGTGGTAAGAAGGTACTCGAAGAAATCGAAGTTCAACATAAAGAAATGAAAAACTCTCTTGACCAGTTAAGTGTACTCCACAGGTCGGTACTTGCTATGGAGGATGGTCCGGGAGTGTCGTGAACCTTTGCCCCCGGGAGTAAAATCAGGTTGGTAGAGTTGATTCACCAACTCGTGGACGAGTATGGAAGTCAGTTTCCGATTTTGAGGAAGGAATTATTGAAGGCCGAGTGGAGTTCAGTGTGGTTGCCTCAGGTTCAACAACTTTGTAGTAGAGAAGGATTGGATCGAAGTGGCATTTATAAGCTGACGTTAAGATCGGACCCTAAGATTGTTTATATTGGTCAGGCCCAATCAATTAAGGATCGATGATACACGCATATTAAGAAGATGCTTGGGGTTGAAGCTAAGGGGACGGAAAGGTTGTATGAGTACGGTCCGGATGATTTTGAGTGGAGTGTAGTGGAATTTAAAGAAGGCAATTTAGATAGTGATGAGCGTTATTGGATTGATTACTATGGGTGTAGAGAAATTGGGCTCAATAAAAAAGGATAGATTGAAAAAGGGGTAGTAATACCTCTTTTTTGTTAGGTGATTTGAAAAATGGGATGATTTGAAAAATGGTGCGTATTGTCTTTGGTCTATATAGGGGTGTGGGGAAATGGCTTTTTTTCGGCAAAATGTAGTATACCCCCCGTATTTTTAACTATTTTTTTAAAAAGTATTGCGCTTTTTTCTTGCTGGGTGTAATATATAGGTGTCAAAAGAAAAACACCTTAAAAAATCGGTTGCTTCTCTTGGTCGGTCGGTTGTCGGTCGTGATAGTCTTAATTGGTCAAGTTTGGCGCTACTTGGTAAAAAGTGCAAGTTATACGCTTTAGGCGTTGGCGTGTTGTTTATTCATTCAACACTAAAAAAATAGATTTTTGAAAACTAAATAACGCTTGATTTATCTAGCACTTTTTAAGGGCTTTAAAGTGTAAAACGCTTAAATGCTTTAAGGGTGTAAACCGATTTTAAAAAGTATGTTTTATAACTATTGTTTTTAAATGGTGCTAGAGTTTACAAGCCTAAACAATAAAATAAAAGTTTATAAGTGTTTTAAGTAGTCAAGTCCTAAACTTTAAAATAAAACTAAAACAATTAAAAACAATATGAAAGGGTAGCGCTAAAGGGTAGCGCTAAAGGGTAAAAAATTATGAAAAAAACAACAATGCAACTATTATTAACTTTAAACAATGAACAACAACCGAAAGCCAAATATAGCAATAATGTTATATTACAAATGCTTGAAAAAATGCCGTCTACATTAGATATTGATGTAGAGCCAACACGCTCGGGGTTTGCGTTTAATCGTGGCTCGCTTGTAGAGTGTTTAGTAAGAGCCGTTATAACTAACGACTACACGCAAACAAGAGCAAACGCAAAACAAGCCGATTTAAATAGTATGGACTTTACAAGTCAACAACTTGCACTAATTAATGGCGTTAAAAGTCAAAACATAGAGATTAAGTTTTCTACAAGTTTTGCGCCAGCCACTAAAAAATCTAATAAGGCGAGATATGTTATAATCGTATGTGAAAGTGGCGTATATATGATAGAAAGTAAGAATATTATATGGACTAAAGCCGGCAAGTTAAACGCCAATAATCAATGTCATAAAGATATGATTAGATTAGATAAGTTAATGGACTTACTAGGCTACTAGATTATTCTAGGACTTGACTACTTGAAAGACTTATAAACAATAATAAAAGTTATAAGTTAAAATAATATGAAAGGGTGCGCAAAAATGCGCAAGGGTGAAAGATTATGCAAAAGAATGAATATGTTAACTTAATGACGGGCGAGGTTAAGGCGTTTTATACTCGCTTCGGTGCTTGGCACTACTTTAAAAAAGACGCTAAAAAATGGCGCTACAATATCAAGCGCAAAGATGTGCAAAAGTATGAAAATGTAGTGATTTTTACTAAAACAACTAGATACGCTACTTTTGTTGATGAATACGGGTTTATTACTACTAGCGAGATTTATTATGACGAGTTAAACGACTACGAATATGTTAAAGACCTAGACGGACAAACTTGGCTATTAAATCAAATGCATATAATCGGCATTAGAGAAAAGACGCAGACGGAAGCGTGTAGCATAGACGACTTTGTCGACTTTGATTAAGTCGTCTACCGCATAGACGGAAATAGACAACGGAACCGGGTGTTTCTATTGGAGCAGCCGCAAAAGTAGACGGAAGGCGAAAAAAATCGCTTGACGGACTTGTAAAAATATGATATAATTATAGTAGATAAAGGGAAGGGGTAAAAGTTATGTTTAATTATAGAATAGATGCAGACGGAAATTATGTAGTAGAAATCGAAATAAATGGTAGAGAGTGCGAAGTCGTAGACAAAGGACATATTATTAATCAAATGATTGAAGGCGGGGAGACGGAAAGAAACGCCGTTGATATGCTTGGCGCAGGATTAGAAAGCCGCCTAAACGGGTAGACGGAAAGTTGAAAATAGGGCTTGAAAAAGCCCTTCCAAAGTGGTATAATATAGATAGTTAGGAAGGAGATTTTTATGAACATTTATGTAGATATGGACGGAGTTCTAGCAGATTTTAATAGTGAGCCAGACGGAATTAATAGATTTAGAGTTGAAAGTCGTTTCTTTAGAAACTTAAAGCCGCTAAAAGAAAACTGCAAAGCGTTAAGAAAATTAATCGCAGACGGAAATCATAATATCTTTATCTTAAGCGCAAGCCCAAATGCGGCGGCAGACGGAGATAAAAGGGCTTGGCTAAAAAGACATAGAATTAAAATCGCAGACGGAAATATTATCTTTTGCCGAAACCACGAAAAAAAGGTTGACTTTATGAAAACGGCAGACGGAATATTATTTGATGACTATGGCAGAAATCTTCGTGAATGGTGCGCCGCAGACGGAAATCAAGGATATAAAATTGAAGCAGACGGAAGTTTAAAAATAGGGCTTGCAATTATGCTTGCAATATGATATAATATATATAGTTAAGGAAGGAGAAATAGTTATGAATAAATATGGTTGGCAAGTAAGCGCAGACGGAAAAGAGGTTGCAGTTGTAGAAACTTATAAACAAGCCTTAAATGTAATCGCAATGCGCAAATTAAACAACTCAGACGGAAAAGATTGTAAATACAACATTGCAGTAAAATAAGGCAGACGGAAAGCCGCATTAAGTGGTTGACAAGCGTATATGAATATGATATAATATTCATAGTTAAGGGATAGCCCTTGACTGCTTGTAAGAGTTATCAAGCAACCCTTTACCCTTTAAGTTTGATAACTCCTGCAAGCAGACGGAAAAGACTTTCTTAAAAAAGAAAAAATACCAGACGGAAATCAAGTTGTCAATAGCGCAGCAAGAAAAAAGTCAGACGGAAAGTTAAAAGTTTTGCTTGACAAGTAGTTGTAGATATGATATAATATACTTGTAAGATAAGTTAAGAGATATTTGAAAACTAAATAGAAAAATCGGCAGACGGAAAGTTAAAACTACCTCTTGACAAGCCTTAACAACTATGATATAATATAGGTGTAAAGGAAAGAGAAGGACAACTCCAAACCCAAGAAAAAATGGTCAGACGGAAACTTGTAAAAACTACTTGACAAGCCATATCAATTATGATATAATATAAGTGTAAAAAGGGGGAATTAATTTATGGCAAAAACAGTTTGGACACCAAATGAAAATCAAAAAAAGTTTATGGGAGCGTTAGCAGACGGACAAGTCAAGTCATTACGCCAAATCAATAGTGAATTAGGCACTGACTTAAAAACTGGTTCAATTAACACTCTAATCACTAAAAAATTAGTGGAAAGCGTTGCAGACGGAGTTGAATACGAAGTAGTAATCGTTGAAACTAGAACTTACGCAGACGGATTAGTAATCATTACTGAAAAGTCTAAAAAAGACACTGAAACAGGCTATCGTTTAGTAGCCTAATTCGGGCAGACGGAAGGGCGCAAGTCCTTCCCTAGCCTAGACGGGCAGACGGAAAGTTGATTTTACCACTTTACAACTTACTAAAAAAGTGGTATAATATACTTGTAAAGATAGGGAGAGCGCCATCAACTAACGAGTGGGTCGAGTTATGGCAACAGACGGAGGGAAATGAAAATGAATATTATTATCTTTGACACTGAAACAATTGGAAAAGTAAGCCAAGACTTGCTAAATGTTGGCTACAAGATTATTGACTTGAATATCCAAACAGGAGACGGAAAAGTCCTATGTGAGCGTGATTATCTAGTCCGTACATTAATTGATAATGAAGTTTATTGTATAAACGACGATTTTGTAGGAATGAAAAAATATCTAATGTATAAAGGTCTACTAGCAGACGGAAGAGTTATCAAACGCAACCTAAAGCAAATCTACACTACACTATTGAATGATATTAAAAAACATCAAGTGTTATTTGGCTATGCTTATAACTGCAACTTTGATTTAGATAAGTTCAAAAGACATTGTCCAGACGGAACGATTAATCCATTTGATACAATTCCAGTGTTTGATATTTGGGATTATGCGGCAAACTTAATCTGTCAGACGGAAGAGTATAAGGAATGGGCTTTAGCAAACAACCAAATCACTCAGACAGAAAAATATATTTCAACAAGCGTTGAAGCCGTTGCAAGATACTTATATAATAATCTTGACTTTGTTGAAGACCATACGGCGTTAAGTGATGTGCAACACGAGACGGAAATTCTAATTGAGTGTGTAAAGCGTGGCGCTGATATTACAAGACCGTTAAAATCAAATCACTTTATCAAAACTGAAAAAGTTTTAACTGAAACTATCGTAGTAGACGGAGTTGAAACTCAAATCAATTATAAAAATAAATATTCTAGAAACGGCAAAACTTACTACAAATCGTAGTAAGCCGCAGACGGAAAGTTAAAAATAGGGGTTGACAACCTCAGCCCCTTATGGTATAATATAGGTGTAAAAAGGAGAGATGGTTATGTTAGAAGATATTAAATACGCCGTTAAAGAGTTTGGTGAATCAACCCGCGGCACTCAACAATATTTTATAATCCATAAGGAATTCGTAGACGGAATTGATAGATGGTTAAATGAATATACCCGTACCGCAGACGGAGGTTGGTTGGGTTATCACATACAACAATCTCAAAATGAAGAACAAATGTATGTATTGATATTATATCCAAATTGGTAGAGGTAGACGGATGAAAAAGTTTTATAGAGAGTTTATCACACCAGTGCTTGCGGTTCTATCGTGGTTAATCTTAATGATATTACCATATTGCATATCACAACCAATAATAAATAAGATAGACGGAAGTTAGAAAAATCGCTTGACAACCATAAGTAGATATGATATAATATAAGTGTAATAAGAAAGGGGAATGATTTATGTTAACTACTTTTAGAAAATACTTAATTGAAATTGGGCAATACCCACTCCTAGACGGAAGTCAGGAACTTGAATTGGCTCGCCGCTACAGAGACGGAGATGAGAGCGCCAAAGAAAAATTAATCTTAAGCAACCTACGACTAGTCGTAAATATTGCTAAAAACTACCAAAATACACACCTAAGCATTAGTGATTTAGTAAGCGAAGGAAATCTTGGCTTAATGGTAGCCGTTGAAAAGTTCAACCCCGATTTAGGTTATCGCTTCTCAACTTGCGCAACGCCTTGGATTAAACAAGCCATTAGTAAAGCCATTACAGACAAAGGTAGAAACATTCGTATTCCAGCGCATATCTACCAACTACTTTCAAAATATCGCAAAGCCTTGATTGAGTTAGGCGCAGACGGACATAAACCTACCGATGAGGAGGTTGCTAGAAAGTTAAATGTGGAGACGGAAAAAGTCAAAGAGTTGCAAAACTACTTAGTAGATACAATTTCTCTTGAAACACCACTTGGCACAGACGGAGATGAAACCGTAGGCGACTTAATTGCTGATAATCACGTGGAAACACCATACGAATACACTGAAAAACAACTAACTCACGCCAAAATCTTAAAAGTGTTGCAAGAGTTTAAACCACGCACTCAACAAATTATGAAACTAAGATACGGCATCGCCGCAGACGGAGACCCTGAGGAATACTTGAAGGAGCATACTCTTGAGGAAGTCGGGGCGCTAGTTGGAATCACTAGAGAGCGTGTAAGACAAATTGAAAAAGAAACATTGGCGCAAATGAGACTGATTTGGGATAGGGTGAAATAACCCTAGTCCCAGACGGAAGTCTGAAATAGGCGTTGACAAAATAAATTGAATATGATATAATATAGATAGTTAAAGAAGGGGAAATTATTATGAAACAATTTGAATTAAAAAGAACTTATACATTAACGGACAAAGAGTGCAAATATATTATGGCGGTATGCGCAGACAGAAGCCAAGAGGAAAGTAGCGATGTAGACTTTGCAGATAGTATTTGCTGGCTTATGATTTTGCAAGACGACTTTGACTTTGACGTCATATGTGGTTGTGATAACGGTGAGGAGTTCTATGACTGGATGATAAATGCAGTTTACGATTACGCACAAGAACACGGCGACCGTGAAGAAAAACTTGCTCTAGAAAGAGTAAAAAGATTATGGTTTGCCTCTAAACTAAATAGACGTAGTTAAGACCTAAATAGGGTCTTTTTTTGTTTGTCCAATTTTCCGTCTGATCCACGTTTCCGTCTGACCGTAGACGGAATTCCCGCTTTGTCAAGAACTTTTTTCACCTACCTCAAAAATTTTTCCGTCCGATCCGTCTGCGTCCGTCTGGTTTTTCCGGGCCGGGGTCAAATTACGCTTAGGAGCAGCAGCAGGGGAAGGTGGAGCGTGGACGAAGCAGGGGTCCGCCTTCCCTTAAAAAAGAATACCACGGAAATCGGTTTCTTGTCAAGTAAAAAGCAGCAGTAAATTAAAATTTTTTATGTGGATAACTTTTCCACATTGTGGATAATTTGTTGATAAAAAAAAAAAAAAATACTCCCCATTATATTATACCATAAAGCAGCAGCTTTGTCAAGGGATTTTTGATTTATTTTTTAGGGAAAAATAATGTTTTTGGGTTGACAAACCCTATTTATTATGGTATAATTATAGGGTAGTAAGGTAAGGAAAGGAATAAAAGTTTCCAAAAAGTTTCCTTAAGTTTCCTAAAAGTTTCTCTTGACAGACCCTCATAAATATGATATAATATAAGGGTAGAAAGGGATAGAAAAGGAAAAAATCCTATCTACAAAAAGTAGTAAAAACTTTAAAAAACTACTTGACTTAGCGCCTTAGATATGGTATAATATATATGTAAGGTGGTAAGGAAAGAAAGGAAAGTTTCCAAAAAAGTTTCTTAAAAGTTTCCAAAATACTGCTTGACAAGAAGTAAAAAGTATGGTATAATTATAGTATAGAAAAGGGAGGAAATTAATTATGGCAAACAAAACAACTTGGACAATGAATGACACACATAAGGCTTTCGTAAAGGAAGTAATCGCAGCAGGTAAAAACGGTATCACGCTATTTGAACTAAAAATGGCTGGTAAAGAGTTTAAGTCTGGAGCAGTCAACACACTAAAAACAAAGGGTGTTGTAAAAACACTTGATGAACCTAGAGTGTTCGAATGCGATGTAGTTTACAACGGAGTTAAAGTTGGAACTACTAAAAAGACTGGGGTTGTATTCGTAATCGGTGATGACCGATTCGACGACCCTGTCGAAGCAGAATAGTAGACTAGCGTAGGGGCGACATGGTGTGGCTATACCAACTGGGGTATGGTTACGCTTGAGCCCTTTTTTATTTTGGTTGAAATGTAAGCGCTTACAAGACTTTCCGTCTGCGGGGGAAATCGATTTCCACTCGGGGCGGATTTTTTGGAGGGGGGTGGAGGCCCCTTGAAGTAAGCCCGGTTCCGTCTAAGCCACAGCAGCAGCGAACCCGATCTTAGGTCCACCCCAGCAGCAGCAGGAAGCAGGAGTAGAATAGACTATACCACCGCAGCAGCAAGGTCAATGACCTTGTTCTTACTTCAAGCCCGCGCGGCGATCCACACCACTCGAAGCAAAAGCAGCAACAATGCGGGAAATTTCGCCGCATCTCCTTGAAGCAGGACCTGGGCAACCGTAAACGCGGTTCATTTTTAATAAAAAAGCATTAAAAAAAAAAAAAAAAAATATATCCCCTTATATTATACCACATTTGCGGCGGTAAGTCAAGCATTTTTTTATTAATTTTGAGCAATTTTCTTTCATTTGGCCGCAAAAAATCCTTGCTTTACCGCGCAAAGTATGCTATAATATATATAGAAAGGTAAGGAAAAGGAACGCGGCGACCTAATTACCTTCGATATTAAAGAAATTTTCTAAAAATAAAGGAAATTTTCTTGACAAAGCGCCGCAAGTATGTTATAATTATAGTATAGAAAGGAAGGGAAAAAAGATGGATAAGCCTACTTATAAATTGAAAAGGCTTCGAGATGATGTAAGAGCGTTGACCCGCCGCACTAACCGTGACCCCTATGTGAACGACAATTTCCATTTGCAAGTGGAATTCATGCGTTGGAATAAAAGGGCGCAGTGCGTATTAGTTAAGGTGCGAAACGCAAAACTCGCCGCAACCGACTGGAACTCGAGTTCGACCGAATACGAATGGGTACCTACGAACGATTGGGGCTTTAGAAAGATATGGGAGATGGCCAACCGTCTAGCGTGCGCGGCGCGCGACCCAGATATGTTTCCGTTCTAAGAAAATTTCTTAAAAATAAAGGAATTTTCCTTGACAAAGCCGCGAAAGCATAGTATAATATAAGTGTAAAAGATAAAACAAAAATTAAATGAAACGAAAAGGAGAACAAACACATGGCACAAAAGAAAACTTATTCAGACATCCAATTAGCAGTAATCAAAGTATTAAAGGAAAACCCAGATGGCTTAACTAACGCCGAAATCTGCGAAGCGACTGGAATGACAGTTCACCCAGGCACTTTAACAGGCTTAGTAAAATCTGGAAACATCGAAGTCGCGGGCTCAAGAGAAATCGAAAGAGTAACTAAAACTGCGCCAGTCACAATGTATGAACTAGTCACTGCGGAACCATTAAAGAACGCAGAAGGTAAAGAATACAATTACACTGACAGCGCTAAGGAAGTTTTAGCCGCTGCCGCAACAATCGAAGGACCATTCTCATTGGCGGACCTAAGCGCCGCAATGGGCAAAAACATCGTAAGCGGACACACTAATCACCTAGTTAAGAAAGGAAACTTACGCAACTTAGGAAAAATCGGCGCAATCGGCGAAAGAACTTCAACTAAAGAAGTGAATGTATACGCATTCGTAGCCGACGCTCCAACAGCCTAGCACTCTGACCGAGGACGGATCCCCCTCTGTCCTCTTGGTGGCAATCGCAAGCCTCCCCGTGGCGCCACTGGATAACCAACTAATTGCGGCAAAAAAGTCCTCAAAATTAAGGAAATTTCCTTGACAGAGCGGCGAAAATATTGTATAATAATTATAGAAAGTTAGGAAAAGAAAAAATTAATTTTCCCCTAACCTTCACTAGTGGAACATCTCCCTACTCGGCGTATACACCACTATAAAAAACAAAGAAGCGAGTCGCGCCACTGCGAGAGTGTGTAGGTTTGGCACCTACCTAACCAAAAATAAGGTGTGCTGTGAATGGTAGAGCAAATGACCAGAGGTAGCAGGGTAAATAAAGAACTCTAAGAATGCGCGGCTAATCAACCTTAAGATAATATTGGATCTAACTGCAGATAGCTTCGGCCCTGCGGTAGAAGGAAACGAGCAATCCTTAAACTCGACAGCGGAAACGCCAGTACACAACTTCGGTCTTGGACATTAAGCCGCTATACAAATTAGAAGGACTTGTGCAAAAGTAAAAAATAGGGTTTATCAAGCAAATCCCGCACGCGCCGCCTCTTGAGGGCATAGAACATTGTAGGCGCTGAAACCAAAAAACTTGGCGTCGACGCAAACGAAAGCGCCGCGGCTGAACGGACGGTCTCCGTTTTGAGCAAGGTGGTTAAGAATTCGGTCGGGGATTTACAATACCTACCACCCTAAGCCAATGCGATAAAATGGCGGAGTATACAGTTCCGAGTGCGGGGTCCATTGAACTGCGAGCAACTAACAAAACTAGCCACCCCGAGCCTTTTTAGGCGCTAGCGTCCGCAATGACGATTGGAGTTAAGTATAAACTAAATTAAATTAAATCTATTCAAGCGTAGGCAAAAGATTTCCACAATAAGCAATAGCCTCGCTAAAGGGAAAATATGATTGTGGGCTTTAGCGGGAGGCGGATTCCGCGTAGGCTCGGGTTGCCGAAATGAACCCAACAACTTTATGGGAAAGGACCCTCAAGATCCTAGTTTAGAGGCAGTCAACTTCAAATTGCCTTGGTATAGCAGTTAAGCCAATTCTGCTTGAAGCGAGCAAAACTTCGCTACGGTCAACGCCAAACAGTTGATAGTGAATAGAGCAAACTTCCGAGCGCGCCGCTAGAGGAAGTAAAATAAAAGTAAAGCGGACGGGCGACTGAAATGGTCGCTTTTAAAATACCAAAAAGTGCGAAGGGAGGACGGAGCCCAAAGCGGAGTCCGACCGAAGTCAAAAATATTTTCATTGATGTTAATTAATTTTTATTCAAATGCGAGAAAACTTCATTGACAATCCGAAATTAATTTTGTATACTAAATTTGTAGAAAAAAGGAGAAAAGGAATATGAATCAAAATTGACAATTCAAACAATTTTTAAAGGAAGTTAGCGAAACTGACTTCGAAACAAATACGACAGCAACTGGCACAGTAACAATTCAACAAAGCGCAAGAAACGCACTTCGCAAAAGAGGAGTTGAAGCCTTCAAAGCCGACCTAATGGAAATTTATGGAGATGAATTTGATGTGCTTGAAACGAAGGACGGTTTAGTTCTAGTAGCGGAAAATGAGCCAGGTGAATGGACATTTAGTTGGGAGCTAAAATCGACTATCAAGAGCTTGGATTACGACCCATTCATTGAAGCCAACAACTATGATGAAGAGGTTGCAAGCAAGCAAGAGAAGAAATTAAGACGTGAGCAAGAGAAGGAAACGAAGCTAAAGTTGTTAGAAGAAAAGCGTGCTAAAAAACTTGCGGAAATCGAACGTAAACGTGAGTTAGTGGAATAGGAGATGGGCTTAAATAGGCCCTTTTCGTTTAACCGGACGAAAACTCCGCCGGCGTTGCGTCAAGCGGTTCACCGCTGACGTAGGTGAAGTAGAATAGGTTCATCAATGAAACCGTTCCTACTTCAAGGAACCCCAACCCCTTCAGCTGCGGCGTAAACGCCTTCGCTAAGGGGATCGTCCGCGGCAAGCCGCTCTGACGCCTCCAAGGAGGCTACGAGCCATAAAAGCTTCACTTCGTTTCGCAGGGGATGAAATGGACGGTACTTAGGAAATAGATGGTTAGATAAATTGAATTATATTATCATGAAGCTAATTATGCTCTCCATATATATATACTAAGTAAGGCTTCTATTTATTGTGTAATCTATTTTGATTTATCACACTTATTTTGCTATACTCTATCTAGGAGTTGATAACATAATGAACTACTTACCAATTAACCAATCTATCTTAAACACTCATATAGCCGATTGTTGGGCATATTATTGTTACCTATACAAAACTATTACCCATACCTACATGAACTTCACTAACACGATTACCATTAACATTTCAATA
>JAEIGA010003483.1_pt1 | contig 24628 bp, 47 predicted proteins | sample 9270691 | NCBI WGS metagenome assembly JAEIGA01 (sample SAMN17057246, study PRJNA624740) | gut metagenome | biome: biome; isolation source: fecal sample | host: Bos grunniens | place: China: Xizang | collected 2019
ATTTTTAATTTTTATTTTGTTTTCATTTGTTCGAACAAAACTTTTTCATTTGTTTAAACAAAACTTTTTCATTTGTTTGTTTAAGTAAACGATTAAACTAATTCGTTTTCATTTACTTTACTTGTTAACTTTACATACAAGTTTTCCATATCATTTGCTATAATTTCGTCAATAGCTTGCGATACTAGCTCTTGTTGTTCTTCTTCTGTGGCCCAGCTTGTGTCATCAGGCATATGCAAATCTAATAGGTTTAGACTACAGTAACCATGATTTAGATCAAAGTTGTACCATTTATCGAACTCTACAAGAGGATCGTATGGATTGTCTTTAGTACTAATAGAGTATACAGTCTTCTCCATGTTTTACCTCCTTTAATTGATATAGTTTGATACGGTACTAACAGATACGCCTGTAGCGGCTGCTATTTCAGCTAAAGTAGCACCATTTCTAGCAAGGGTCTTTATACGAGCCTCTTTTGCTGGTGTAATTGTTGTAGTTGTTTTAGGAAGAGCTTTACTATACAACGATTCAGTATTAGTATACCTTAATATTGTTGATAATTGGTTGTCTGATATAGCACCTGCTTGAATAGCTTCCCATTCTTTATCGGTTATAACGATCTTTAAGTCCTTACTACCAGCACCTACCTTGGTACGGGCGTCGTTAATAGCTATATTAGAGTACTTCTTTATTTTATCGTTCTTTGCATCAGGATTGTTTTCTTTGAAAGCACGAATGTCAGCATTAGCTATTACCTGAGCTCTACGTTCCCTAGGGGCGTTCTTCATAGCCTCATTGGTCTTAGCTTTTAAATCTGCTACTTCCTTAGCATATGTCTTGGCAGCGGTAGGGTTATACTTAAGATTACCAGTAGCGACTGCTTCTTTACGGGCTCTATTTGCAAGAGCTTTCATCTTGTTACCGTAGTCGGCATACGCCTCCTCTTCCTTAGTACCTGATGATAGGGTATGTAGGTCCTTAGTCTCAGCTAGTAACTTGACTTCTGTCTGAGCTTTAACCGTCTTACCAGTCTTCTTATCCACATAAGTTCTACCGCTAGTCTTATAACTAACTTCACCAGTCTTAGGGTTTATTTGTGCTGAACCCTTACGTTCGTCAACTCGTATTGTCTGATTACGTCTCGACAATAGTGTAGAAGCTCCACCACTACCACCAGAAGCGTCGTCTTTCAACTGGTACTTTTGTTTTAATTCAGCAATACCGTTGTCTTTTTCCGACTGTTTATAGTCGAGCTTGTGTTTGCATGCATCAATTACAACCATTGAATGACGTACTGCTCTTGTGATTTCGTTTTCATTAGCACCTTTTAATGTCATATCAGTTACTAAGTTCGAAATCATACCCATCTGCTTTTGTACTTCATCCTTCTTCATTAAGCGCACTCCAGTTTTACCTTCTGTAGAGTACGCTGTTTTAGGATCGAAGCCTTGTAAACCTTTTAAAGCTGGTGTTGATTTAATCTTAGATCGTTCTGTTATAGGTATGGCAACAACGAAATCACCATCAAAGTCCGCGCCTGATAATCTATCAGCAACATTATGGTTTATACCAATTGCATCTTTAGCATTCTTCAACCAGTTCTTACCTTGTTCGTTTTTGTTGTTTACCGTTAAGACAGGTATTTCAAATGTACCACCGTGAGGGAAACGAACTAAAGCAATCTGCGTTCCATTAGCATAAGTTGGGGCATATACTTCGGTATCCTTAATCTTAGTTAATGGTAGAATAACTTTAGTTGTCTGGCCAGCAAAAGCTTTGGCCTGTAAATCAACTGCTGATGAATCACATTTACCTGCAAATTCCATTAACATTTTCCTCTTAATAGTAGGATTAGTTAATGTCATAATCTCATCAAACTGATCTTCTTTGTCTTTGTATGTGTCGTTAAGCTGCTGCTTAATAATCTTAATTGGCTGCTTTGATAAGAACTGAGACGATATTCTATTATGGCCATCATCCCATTCACCTTCTTCTTTTAACTTGTTGATAGCAGATAGGTGTTCTTTTCCATCTTTGCCAATGTATGTTGACTGACCTTTAGCTGATATAGCAGCACCAAATGGATTCTCTGGATCATCTTCTTTAATCTCTTTTAATACTTTCTTAGGGTCTGTGCCCTTTGTTTTATTAGTATTAAACATGATGTCCATACCATCTGGTATATCGTCTGAATACCTAGCCATACCTTTTAAGTAATGTGTTCCATCTACAAGTATTCTAACCTGTGCATAATGAGAACCACCTAAATCTAGATCGGCTACGCCTGGACGAATCTCAATGACACCATCCTGATCAATACCGCCTTCTTCGGCGTATCTAATACCAACTCGTTTCATATCAACTGAAGCAGGGTATTGCATTTTTGTAGATTTGTATGTCTTACCACCATCTTCAGAATAGTAGTCTTTTACAGGCATAATATCTTCTGGATGCTTGTACACATAACCATATTCAACGTCTGGCTTAGCCAATACTGTAATAGTTGTGTTCTTACCTTTGTTTGTAGCCTGTGGTATACCAACACCGTATATATTATAACCTTCTTGTTCTAATATAAACGCTGCTTCTTCAAGTTTATTCTTAGAAATGCCTAATTCACGTTCTACACCTTCACCAATATCAATCATTTTATTAGAGTCAAGTGCTTTACGTAGAATATCTGCCGTAGCATGAGCTTCTTCCCAACCTTTATCACCTCTGAAGTTCAATAAACTTCTTACAGATGACTCTCCTTTTAAGCCTAAAGCATCAGCAATCTCCTGATTAGTCATTCCTTCTTTTTCTCTCATACGTTTAGCAGTTGCGTATAGGTCCGCTTTACGTTCATGCTTTGCGTATGATGTGTACAATTCAAAATCTTTTGTTGATGATATTCCTAACTCATCGCATATCTCTTTTCGACTCTTACCTTCGGCTTTCAACTGTTCGACTCTAGATAAGAAGTCTCCAGAATGCTGGTATGGTGAATCACCTGATCCCCAAGGATATCTACCACTACGTCTTTTGACACCGTAGTGAGATAGACTATTGTCAAGAATATCATTTAATTCATCTGCAACATAGTTCATGTTTGTCCCCCTTTATAAATATCCATTATTAATCTTGTATTCTTTTAGTATATTATCGTATTCAACGATCTTTTGTGTAATATCATAAATCTTTTGTTTTTCAGGAACATGAATAATAGATGCATTATTCTGATAGATTCGTAGTTCCATATCAATATCAGTTGGTTTAACTTTGTACTCTAAACAAAATAGAGCAGCATAAATCTCTAACTGTTCCATATGAGCTGGAATAATGCCTGTTTTCAAATCATGAATTCTAAGCATGCCTTTTCTAAATAAGATAGCGTCGGCTGTACCAAAACAGTTTTCAGAATAATATAATACTTGTTCTGGTGTCATTCTAAAACCAATAGCATCGTTAACATATAACGATAATGTTGTTGCTGGTCTTGATGGCAACTTCTGACCTCGCTCAATACATAGTGCAGCGAACTCATGAGTCTTTGTTCCTTCTGTAGCAGCTTGTGCATTTCTGAATGATTCAATTAATTTATCTGGTGTGTAATTCAACCAATGGTATTTGGATGCTGAAAGAAAAGCATGATCACCTTTCAATCTTGAATGATCGTTCCATTGCATTCAGTACCTCCTCTTCATTCTCAGGATATATAAAAGACGAGAATGACATATTATTAAATTTATTAACATAGTAATCCTGGTTGGGTCTATGAGAAGCATTAGCACTTCTTTTAACTTCAAGAGCAGCCCAATGATCATTGTATAATATCAATAGATCAGGTAAGCCTTGAATGAAACCAGGATCTAGTTTTAATATCATAGCGCCTGGAAATCTGCGCCATATTTTTTCTTTTAATTTTTTCTGGTATTTGTTTTCGTTTTCTAACATTGCTATTCTCCTTTACAAAAATATAAGTGAGAATTAGGCGATAATATTTTTAATCGAATTAAAAAGGGACTACATTAATATTATTAACAATTTTAGGAGGGGAAACTATTATTAATATTATCGCCTTACACATAAGGGGGTTATGTGCATCTCACCTATGTCAAAAGAAAAAAGAAAGCATAAAAATATCTAAACGAAATTCTTATTCTTCCCCTAAGAGAGCATGTTTTTTTTGCGATTTTATTTTTTGCAAAATTTTCTTTCTATTTATTATATATTTTTTTCTCACGCGTAAATAAAAAATTAAAAATTTTGGGTAAGAAGTGCCGCAAACCCGCATAAACACTGGGTTTCTGGGCATGCAAAAACTTAGATAGATCTATCTAAATTCTGGGCAAAGGCAAAAAATATACTAATACTATAGTTTTTATACCTCATTTTTCGGGCTCCGCAAAAACTTAGATAGATCTATCTAAAAAATCCCCGAAAAAAAAGAGAGCAAGTTTTCCCTGCTCCCTCCTATTTTTAGCCTCTTTTTTTGTTATTTAGATGCGAACTTCGTATGATCGAACGCGACTCATCCGCTCTATAATTGTAATCAACACTCTCTTGTGTAGTGAATACTTGTCCGCATTCTTTACACTTTCGTTCCCTAACAATACAATCATTCAAAGGGTAATAGCTAATTGTTCGTCTAACAAGAAGCTTACTTGATTTACAAACTGGACATCTAAGCATATTAAATCTTTCCTTTTTTAATCTTATCTTTATTCTCTTTAAAGTTAACAGGTCGCTTCGAGTGTTCATTAGCTGGTTCGTTCAGACAATCCCAACAAGGATCTTCACTCTCAGCCTTATCATAATATTTACATAATTTACAATACTTTTCAAAGTCAACTTCTTTAAATCTAGTATCCATAAATATCCTCCTATAATTCTTTACTATATGTACTCACTACATCATATCTGCCACAGCCAGGACAACGAGTTATCAATTTAGTAACTCTAAATAGTTTGTCATGGGTTTCATAAACATCATTGTTAATTTCTATGTCACGCCAGCTAAATGCATATTTAGTATAGCACTTCTCACAAGTAGTACTTAATTTCGATTCCTTCAAAATATCATTAAAATCCATTATTCTTCTCCTTTAATAAGCCCGTTAAATCTCTTTTCTAAAATATCATCAACAAGTGGTCTTCGAATTACATTACCGGCACTAGTAGTAATATTAGCAAGATCATTAATATCAGTAACTGCTGCCTTAATTAAAGTTAATAATGCAATTGACACGTTCTTATAATCAGATGTATCAACACCGTACTTCTTCAAATGAGTAACAGCAATATCAAGCATTTTCTCATTTTCAATATCAGCTGCAATCTTATCCCAATTATTTAGAATATCAAGGGTTCTCTTCTTTTCCTCATCTGTCATTCCTAATACTAATGCCATTAATTTATCAATTTCATAATTTGTCATATTTTTAAATCTCCTTTAAATGTTATTTTATACTGTTTCTAATATTTTAAATCCTATTATATTGTCCATATTAAATACTGCTATTGGGTCATATCTATTTACGTCCATGAATGAAACAATATTATCTTCTATAATATATCTATCGGCTGCTATTTCCAAGCTGGTACCATTTTTATTAAATATAATTTTATACGTATACATATTAATCACCTCTTATCCATGAATTTCTCGCAGTATGATATAATCAAATATAATACAAAAAGTACTGCTGCCATTATAAAATTATTAATAGTTGCATCACTGATGTGCATTATTCTGTCTCCTCACTTTCTAGTTTTTTAATCATATCATCAAAAGGTGTACCAACGATTTGCCATTTGTCCCAACCTTTTGCCTTAACAATTCCTAACTTCCACAACCTACGGCAAGCTAGTTCAGCAAACAATTCAGGATCCTCTTCAAGCATACCACTAAATATCTTTTCAGCTACCCATCTTGCAAATTCGTCATCCAACAATTCTAATGTTAGCTTATGCTCCTCATAGATTTTTCCACTAGGCTTCTCGCCTCTAGCCTGCGCATATCTTTCACACTCTTTTACCTGTCTTTCACAATGAGCTTTTAATTCTTCTCTAGTCATGATTATTAATCCCTCCAATTTGTATAAACTTTTAGATACTCAATTAACTCTTTTATTCTGCTTTTTGTTTCACGGTTTTTATCAAATGCCAGTAAATGATAGCCAGATGGTTCCTCAACTGAGAATTCTACCGCATCAACTACTTTCCTAGCTACATCAAGCATCGAATCGCCTTTCATAGCATATAACATAATATTTGCAGAATTATTTAATGGTTCCATCTTTGGTTTGTACTGCCCTTCATAAATATCTGTCAAAATCTTTGAAATTAATGCCACACCCGCATCTGGATCATCCTCGAATGCTAGAGCGATCTCTATTTTATTCCATTTAAATTCACCAATAGCTTTATTAATTACTGTCTTGTTATTCATTATTATTCCTCCATTTCTGTTCCACAATTAGGGCAATATTTCCAATCCATTTCAGGTTTAAATAACGATGTATGTGGGTAATGATAACTGCAACAAGAGCATCTTACATAACAATTAGGTTCATCTATCCACTTTCCTTTATCACTGTCTCTGTTTTTATTATTGTTCATTTCTGATAGAGCATCAAAATATCCACGGCTATAAGCAGCTTGTACTTCTCGTGTATTTTCTAATACATTATTCCATTTTTCAGTTACATTAATACCATACGTAGTAAGATTCTTAGCATATGAATACGCGGTTGCTAAGACTATCTCAGACTCTTTTGATAGACTATCTAGCATTATTTGTTTTGCGTTTACCATAACAGGTTTATCCTTACCAAATGATTTAGATGGTGAAGCAACGGCTCTTAAAACTTCCTTAGGCTCTACATATTGGTTACAATCATCACCATGTCCGTATAGTGAGCATTTTTTACATGGCCCGTTACATTCGCATATATCGCATAGACTTGCACCAGTCTCCATATGCACTCCAAATATTTCATAAAATTTCTCGTCATTTGTCATTATATTTACCCTCCTACATTAAAAATTGTTTGATTAATGCCTGTATGTCGTCTTTATTTACTCCATACTTTTCAGACATTTCATTGATCCAATCGCTGAAATCCTCAGCTAAATTAATTAATATTTCTCTTGACATATACATTTATTTTACCTCACTTTCAGTAACTCTTATACCCTCTGGTGTACCTCGTAAATATAGTGTTATAAATTTATTATCTAAAAAACATTTTGGGCATAGACACCCGTGATATTCCATAGGATCATTACTAGTACTGTACATCCTATTTCTACAACAATCTGTGAAGAAAAACAAACCGTTCCCATGTGTTTCCTCACAGTATTCGTAGGTTGCCACTCCTCTTTCAAACATCTTTATCACACACCTTTCCAAACAGGATACCAGTTTCCTTTATCATCTTTTATCCAGTATCCTGTACTATAAGTATCTGTTAATGGGTCATATACTCTCTGTCCTGTATATATCATTTACTTCACCCTCTTCCATGTAGATTCGGCTATTTTTACCCATATTCCAGGTTCCGGATGAGTTTCACCAATATATACTGTGTTTACAGGGTATACATAATCGATTAATTTTTCCCAAGGCATGTTCATACTTTACCTCCTTTTTGTTATCACCTTTATTTCTGCAATTATATCTGTATGGTAAGGTATTCTGCTTGGCTCTAATCTAAACTCCACATCATCGCTTATTTTTTCAGATAATTGACGTACTAGCTCTCTGTAAATATACATCTGTGGGCTTTCTGCATCAGCTGATAACTCATTCAAATATCCAGTATCTACCGTTTGCCTAACATAGTAGGTTTTTGTATTAGTATTATATACTTTAATTGTTCGTAAAGGCTCGTTTTTAATAGCATCTAACTCTTTCTTAAATTTCTTTGCTTTCTGTCTTGCATTCATACTTTTAATCTCACTTTCTTTTAAATTTTTTAATTAAGGCTTTAATAATATAGCCTAACGCAACCATAATGTAATACACAGAGATTTCTAAAAATGCCACCATAGCAATAAATACTAGGAGTTCTATAGTTCCCATTCGTTAACACCTCCAAGAAATACATCATGCTCCTTTTCTGGGGGTGTTATTTCAATACAATTAAATGGCACACCGCAGCAATAGCATCTGTATGGTTGTATCTCAGTGAATACTCTATGAGCTAGTGCCGATTCAGTAAGTCTTTCGTAAATATCTTGGTATGATACATCATCATTAATTGGGGCGCCGCAATTACCGCAATGTGGCTTATATACAATTTTTGTTGGTTCGTTTTCAAATTTCACTATATTCATCCTCCTTAGAATGATCTCTCTGATCCATATCCACAATATCTTGAATTAAATTTACAAGTTCATCTTTTGTGTAATGTGTAACAGCTGCAATATCTTCAAGCGAATCACACGACTCAACCTTGTAATGTGCAACTTTTTCTAAACCATTATATAATGACTGCATTTAATTTACCTCACTTTCTACATAATAAAGTAATGCCACGCCTCGACTAAAAGACGTAATATGTATAATATCAGATTTCTTAATATTATAGTAATTTAAAAATTTTTCCAAATCATAATAGGTATCGAATATTTTAGATTTATACATAATTAATCCCTCCTATTAGATGTATTGTCAGCAATTATAGCTAACGATTTAGCAATATCAAGAAGTGACGTTGTTCTTACAGCCTCTCTTATGTCAGCTTCAGCAAAACCGCCCTTGTCTTTATACATTTCCATCACCGTTTCAATCATTAAATTTGTTTCTTCTAATTTACTCATCAGCTTCTTCCTCCTCATATTCACCATTATTAGCTATACATAATTCAGCGTATTCCTTTAATATATGAAGATCGATAGCAGGTTCATCATAACTGTCGCAATCTCTAGAACCCTCTAAAAACTCCTCGTCACCTTTTAATACCATAATTCCTCTGTAGTATGGAATATATCCACTGTAGCTACCAGTATCAATAAATTTGAACTTACGGTCTTTATACTCAAAATCAATTCGGTAGTCCCAATAATATCCATCATCAAAACCGTCTTTACCTAAAATCTTTACTTCGTTCATAATAGTTTCCTCCTATTTCTTTGCCCATGCTGATTCATTAAATTTCTTTTTATCTCGTATAGCTCTGTCAATAGCAACATCTATAGTAGCTTTACTTTTTATATAGTAATAATAAAGTTTATCAAAAGGAGTGTTTGCTCTATCGATTCGTCCTTTTGCTTGTACCATAGTTTTATATGAATAATTGCTACTATAAAATATCACGGTATCACATGTTATACAATTCCAGCCTTCACTGCCTGCTGAATAATTTACTAAATAAACCCATTTATCACTAGTTGGAAGAGGATCATGTTTATGGCCGTTCCATTCAGCTACTTCAACATCTTTTCCCCAATCAGTTGCTTTTAAAATATCCAATTCATAATCATAGTTGTAAAATATAATCGCTTTAGAATGTAAGTTAGCATAAAACCTGGCGTATGTAATTCTAGACTCATCTGAATTAACGACTTTTCTAAGTAAGAAACATAATCTAGAAATTGTGTCGATTGGTTCGTCGTTTTCGAAATCCCATCTAGTTTTCCATAGCTGTTTATAGGTTTGAATATCATATGGAACGATTATATTTTCTTCAACGTATTCTACAGATCGTTCAAAATTAATAGGCACTAATATCTTTTTTCTAAAATATTCTAAAGCCTCTGTATTTACATACTTCTGTATACTTAAATAAGGAACATGTGGGTTTGTAATAGCATAGTTGTTATAGAACTCAGTTTGGTTTCTTAAAAATCCATTAGCTATAAATATTGGTATATAATCTTTCCAATTATCACCAGGTGTGGCCGACAATAATATCCAATGATTATTTTTGCATATTTGTAGAAAAGCCTTAACCCATGGATTACGAGTACTTCCAACCACGCGCTGTTCATCAAATATAAAGAATGAGTTTGTTATGTCTTTGTATTTAGTAATGTTATTCCAGCTATCAACAATAACGGTATTATTATACTGATTAAGCTCAGAACTCTGAGACAGGTAAAAATATCCCATCTCAGAATCCCATCCATGCTTATCTCTGGTCGCCGCCGTTGTAATTATTATTAAGTTCAACGGGTTAGACATCTTTATGTATTCCTTTTTCTTTCCACTTAACCAATCCCAACTACCACCATTAAAAATATAATAGTAGCCTAGAGAGGTTAATGTTTTACCGCTTCCGGTTCCGCCGCTTAATATCTTTCCATTAGAAAGCTGTTTAATTGCTTCCAGTTGATCTTCTCTTAGCTGCATATTCAGCCTCTTTCTGTGTAATTTTATCACCAATATCATAAATAAGGTCATCAAAAAAGCCATGACGTACTACTTTTTCAGCAGCTAGGTCAATATATCTAATGTTTAACTCCTGACCTTCACCATAGCAAAAATATCTAATACGTATAATGAGTAATTTTAACGAACCTTTATATGCAACTTCGACTTTTGTCATAGGAAATGATTCGTATATAATCTCTTCTATAATTTCCTCTATTCTATCCTCACAGTTTTCTATGGCAGTGTCAATATCTGTTTTAAACTTAAACTTTTCTTTATTATACATTTCTAAATCTCCTTTCTTAATAAATCCATAAAAGCAGCTTTGCAAGTTTCATGTTTTACGGTGCAAACATTCTTCGCTATACAGCAATCGCAGTTTCTAGTTGTTTTCGCTAAATATTCGGCTAAGTTTTCGATCTTCATTCTATGAAATGCATTATAAACGACATGATCATTTTCAGTACTATCTAGCCATTTTTCATGAGCTTCCACACATGTATTAGTCGTAGCATGACAGCAATTTAAAGCATAGCAACAGTCACAGCACTCATTACGACTAAAAACCCATTCAGCTAATTCTTTTCTATTCATCTTTTTAATAACGTCATATAATATCATTATTTAGCCCCTCCACGTTTAATATTATTTTTACGTAGCCATCTACCAATACTTGTATCACTAACACCATACTTATATGCAATACCAAAAATAGGGTCACCAGCTTTATACATCGCTGTAATATCATTTAAAGCCTTCTTTGGCCAGCTATCAATAGGTCGACCGTATACTTCCATACCATTAACTTCTTTAGTAAATATCTTATTACCACAAATTCGTGTATCGCCTACATTGGCCAATTTTGGAGTATTAGTTACTTTATCTACAATTGTCTGTGTAAGACCAAACTGTTCATTAACCTGATCCTTTAATTTTTGGAGCTCCTCAGTTTCCATAACAACTTTCATAGGAGGATAACTAATCTTATCAAATCCTAAATATCTACCAACAGCTTCTTGAACCTTTACCACCGAAGCCTCGTCTAGCATTCCAACGTATCTATATGCTTTCTTAGTATCAATAGTCTGAATCATATTTGGAATGAAATGTCCAACTGTTTTTTTACCGTCTAAATTAGTTATCTCTAATTCAACTGTAGTTAATATCTTGTTTTCTGGATTTAGTTTAGATGTGGATGGAACAACTGTTATTGTGTTTTCTTTGTTAACACCTAATATTAATGCGAAGTGCTCACCGCTAAATACTCTATCCTCTTTGGCTATACTTGTTCTAATAGCCCATATCTGTCCTCTAACATATCTGTTTAACATAAATTTATTCTCCTTTAAATTAATTATTTTAAAATAAGGCGAGACCGTTATATAGCCCCGCCATTTTTTAATTTAGTTTTTAAATATCAATATTTTAGAATGGTTCTGTTTCATCCTGTGCATACTTGTCGTGGAAATATCCCTGTACCTGTCTAAAGTGCATCTCCTCTAAGTATGCAGTAATACCATTCTTTCCGTTAACTGTCCAGTGGTAAGGAGATAATACTAAATCGATTGACTCTGGTTCAATACTAACTCTATCAATTTCGCCACAAGTAGTTTCATCTAAAGTAATTAACTTATTTCCGAGGTGCTTTACAATAACTGGCTTACCAAAGTTAAACTTAACCTTAACCTTAATATATAAATACTTGTTTTCGTCACCGTCTTCACCCTTTTGCTTAACATTCCAACCTGCCGCAACTAAATCATTTGCTAGGTCCTCAGACTCAATAATTAATCGGAAATCCTTTTCACCAGCAGTATGGAATCCATCTGCCTCTCCTGAAAAATGTGAATAAAACTTTGGTACTGCTGCACCTTCCACTACTAACTTTCCATTGTTCTTGTCTAAAAATGCTCTTTTCATGTTTTTAACTCCTTTAATAATTATTTAAAAATTAAAGAGCCTAGAATTAAATATCTAGACTCTTGTCTCCATTATACACCATGTTATTTTTGCGATTCGTTCTGCAACTCATAAAATGGATTTTCTTCATAAATAGGATGTGGCATTAAATCACCTCTATCCGGGTTGTATACAATGTCAACCTCTGGTAATACTTCGGCCGTTGTGAATAGGTCTATATCACCATACATTGAAATATCCATTGTCGCGTCAATAACAAGCTTATCGTAATAGCTGTAGTCAATATCTTTTTCTAAATGGTGTTCTCGTACATACTCTGATTCAAGCCATAAATATCCTTTTGTGCCTGTAACAGAATTGAATTTTTCTTCACCATTTACTACCCTTGAAGATACTAGTTCTTTACCACCAGTCTTCATAGGACAGAATTGACCAACTTTACCGATGAACTGAATATCATTTTCATCTCTTAAATACATACAAGTTTTTACCTGTTTTGTCTCACATACATCTTCGAAACAAATATCTTCTTTAGTAAATAGTTTCTTAAATACATATGGTATCTGGAATTGAGTACCTGTTGCAGTCCATTCTTTTTCATGCTCATCGTTCTTCTCTGGAATATATCCATAATGTTCCATACAGTATTCCTTTGGCGCATATTTAGCAATATAAACTGCATTGTTAACCAAGCACATACGGTCGTAAGTTGCCTCATGCTCGAAAGAATATCCATATGCTTTACCGTATTCCATTACGAATTTAATAATATCAGGTGTTGCGTTAGGAATCTTAATAGAATCAGTTTTTATATGAGCTACTATGAATCCTCGCTTCTGTACTTCATGCTTTAAGTTTATCATGAATAATGCTCCACGCTTAGCAACGATATTGTCATCATTTCTAGGATCACGGAATGCATTAATAAATCTAGCTGATGTTAATCCGTAAACTGAGTTAATTACAATCTTTAATGCATGTGCTAAGTCATCTCTATACTCGTCTGTGAAATATACTGATACTTCAGTAAGTATAGAAGCTGCTTTATCTTCGCCATGTAATCTAATTAAGATAGTATTTAATAAAGCTAATGCCTTATCATATTCTCTATGCTTTACATGTATACGCATTCGTTTAATCATCGAGAAGTTTTCAGTATATTCGCCGAATAATTGTTCGTCTTCAATACTAGTTGGATGCATGGATGCAATATCCAGCAATGCTACATAGAAATACATACCTGGTTCAGCATATACTTCTCCGCCTTCACCAACTTCTTCACCTCTATAAGTTGAGAGTCTCTTGAATTTATCAAACTCATAGCCTCTAAACCAAGGACGATCATCTTCAATTGAGAAAATGTTATATCCAGTATAATCATCTGGTATACTCATACGATTACAATGTTCATCGATAGTATAACAATTTTCTTTTGGTGGAATATCACCCATGAATCGATAATTAAACTTAGATTGTGGATTTCGATCATTACCAAATACAAACTTAGTTGTTAATGTATTAGTTGTATCATTTGGGGTCATATCTGTAATAGCTGCTAATATCTTTCTAGCTACAAAACTTGCATATTTTTTCTCAAATACTACTTCAGTAGCTATAACATCGTTCTTACAATAATCAGCAACTAAATTCCACATTGACTCATCAACTGGTTTATCCCAAGGTAATCCTAATTCCTGATGATGAATACCGTACTTTATTTCAAACTTCTTCAAGCTCATCTTTTCATCACTAAAGTCATAAATATCAGTGTATGAAAGATTGTAAGCTTCTCTGAAAAAGCTTGTACCATCATTGATTATAGATTGTGAAATAGAATACAGCTCTTCAATACTCTTACCTAAATATCTAGCATATAAGATATGGTTATCGTATTTTCTATTATTGAAACCGACCAAGTTAAACTTATTAATTAACTCTTCAATATCTTCTGGACTAGGGTTTATTAACGCTATAACTGGTGTATCAATATCAGGATTATCTTTTGCTCGTAACTTATAGCATAATACAAACAGATTAGGAAATACTTCCACGTCGAAGAATGCTATAGGTTTGTTTTTATCATGCACACCATCTGCAATATCATCAGACATAAAGTGCATTTCGTTTACCATCTTTAAACATTTTTCACTTTGATGCGTACTCAAAGATGCAAAAACATTAATATCATTGTATAGATGGCTAACGTCATAATGCATACCAGAAGCATATGCATCATCTAATACCTTTTTAATCATACTTACGTTTTCAGTTGTACTTCCATGCACCTCTTTTCGCAAACATTTTTTAATAGTATTTATTAAATATTGTTCATCATTTATTACGTTAGCTGCAATCACTGGCTTTTTCTCCTTATACTCCAAACCAGTTGATAAAGTTGCTATAGGAATATCATTGCATAGTGTTAATCTTCTTCTTAATGCAGATTTGCCACTATACACCTTAACTTCTATATTTTTATCATATTCCCTTTTTAGTTCTTTTGGATCTGAGCCAGTCCAAATATAATGCAAATGTAAACCGCCTCCCGATTTACTAACTTCTGCATATGTTTTTGGGAATAGCTGGTTTGCTAATTCAATATTTTTATTTAAATCTTTTTCGCCATTAGGTCCTTTAACATCAAAGTCTATGACTATTAAGTTTTCTGGAACTCTAACATAATGTATCTTATGTGTATCAATATCTGATAATGTTGTTGTAACATTACTCCAAGCCGTTAATGGTGCTTCTGTTTTTTCATCAGCATATTGAGCCGGAGCAGAGCTACAATAAATATCCAATTGACTAGGCTGATTTTCTTTAAGTTCAATCCAACCTTGGTACTTTTGAATATCTTTCTCTTCTTTTGTATTTTGTTCGAATAGTTCAGTTTTAAAGCCTTTATAATAATGTCTTTCTCTTGATTCAGGCACACGGTCATAATATTCATTGAAATAGGTCATTAATTCTGATTTAAATATCATTTTATTAATATTCCAACCTATTCTAGAATCTTCAACGTACGCTATGTACATCTCCCATGCCTTTTTCAACGATATACCATCATTATTAGCAAATGTGAAATAATTTTCTAATATAAAATTATACATATGATTAGTTGAGTCCATCATATCAGTAGGTTTGTAATCGTTGTATAATTTCGGATCGGCCTCGTAAATATCAAGACAATGCTTGGCTATACTACCTAATTCAAATTTTATCTGTTGCATACATTCTACATAATCAGCAGATGATAATAAATTACCACTAGGTTTAACATCTATTAAACGTCTTATTAAACCCGATTTGCTGTCTGTAATTTTTACAGGTTTATTAGTGCCCATGAACAAGAATGCTTTAAATCTATTTGAATATGTAGACTTAAATTTTTCATTCACAGTCATTAACTCATGTGATACTAAACTATTTAATCTAGTATTATCTTCTATTCTAGACAAGTCACCATCATGTTGGATAGCCACTAATGGATTTGTTTTAAATGCCTCCAATGCAAATGAGTTACTACTAGAACCTAATGCTCTAGCATCGAATACTGAAAAATATCCTTCGAATAGCTGTTCTATAATATTTAAAATTGTAGATTTACCCGTACCAGCTGCACCATATAATACCATAAACTTTTGAATCTTCTTGGAATCACCAGATACAATGCATCCGATTGCCCATTCGATTTTTAATCGTTCACTTGGATCATATAGGGTCGATATCAATTTATCCCAGTATTCAATGCTCCCGTTTTCTAAAGCATAAGGTAATTTTTTACTTGCAAAATCATTCTTATCTACAGGACTATTTGCAAATATAATTTTTTCATCTAGCATATTAAAGCTATCTCTCATTTGTTTTTGACAATATCTATGCCATGCGTCAATCATACCAGATTCAGCATCCCATAAATATTTAACATTAACGAATCCATTACCTAATGAATGTTCATGTATATAATTATCTAGTTCAGCATCTATGAGTTGAATAGCATCTTGTTCATCGGTTGACCATAAACCTCGTTCTTCAACCCATATTGCATAAAAATCTCCACCTCGTATCATAAGGTCTTTCGATTTTTTTATAACGAATTTTGGGTATACTTCCATGCCGTTCTTGCTCATTTTTGTAGCTATAGAAATAAAATCAAGCATGTGTGCCCCCTTTGTTTAATAATTTTCACTTAAAAACCACATGAGCTGATACCAAATATCAACATATCTGAGGTCTTCTCGTGGATTTCTTACATAGAATAATCCTCCTACACCATTTGGAGAATATCTACGTTCTAGCATTGTACGAACTTTTTCAAATACATAATCGTCACTATAACGATCATTGGTCATAACATTTAGACCAAGATTATTAATCATGGTCCAAAACCATAAAGGTGTTCGGTCACCATAATCATCATCGCACATAATATTATCTTCACAACGAATTGCCAGAGCGGCCATCATTTCTAATACACTACAAGGTCTATTTCCAAACACTTCCGCAATTAGTTCGTCAGAATATCCATATTCATATGCAAATCTATTTCTTAAGTTTATCCCATCAAATGCACGATTTCCATCAAGCTCTAAACTCCATGTAAATGGTATATAATGCAATGTGTTTATAAGCAATGTATACTGGTCAATATCAGGGATACTAATGCGACTAATTATCCAACTTAGATAGTCATTTTCAATGCCACCATCTTCAATAATATCTCTCATTAATCCTCATCACGAATTACCCATGGAGATTCACCGAGAAATTCATCATAAGTCTTAGCACTTCTTAAGACATCGTAAATTACAGAGTAAGTGCTATTGTGTACGAAAATTTCATCAGATCCACCTTCTCTTAAGTAATTTCTAAACTCCTCTCCTACGTATTTTTGATATGGCTCCTGTATTTCACCTTCTTCATCTACTAAGAAGCCATCAGCTGTGAAATATAAAGTAATAATTTCTTCGTCAAATTCATCAATATTATATCCTGATACAATTGAAATATTGCTATAAACTGGATCAGGAATAGGTTTGAAATTATCAATAGCTGTATCTATTGGATATATAGTGTGATTATTCACATTGTTATCCATTGACTTTTCATCCTCCTTTTTTGGTTCAGAATATCCATTATAGTTTACTCTGTCATACTGTCCAGCTAGCTGCTTATAAACATTGAAATCTACTTCTGGATGCTCAGGCTTAATCTCTGGAGCCTCTTCTGAAATATCAGTCTCTTCATCTGAACACTCTTCGAGAGAGTCATTAGCATGATACATTTCAAAAGCGTTTCTCATACTTTCGATTTCCTCTCTTGAAATTCTTTCATACTTATTCTTAACTAATACATATGTAATCGCAGAACCAACTGCTGCTCCTAAAGTCATTAGACCAAAATTTTTTAATACTTTCATTTACTTTAAATCCTCCTTTATTACCAATTAACAGCAATATCCAGAACATAGCCCTTTATCGCCGTTCCTGTGTCACATACCATTCCTGTACCTAAACTAGTTTCTATTAAGTCCCCTTTTGAATATAAATTGAGATCAGCTGCAATCATTACATAATCTCCAAACATTTTGACACCGTCTTCTCGAACCCAATATTCATAATAATATCCAAGACGTTGCATATTTGACACAACTGTACTCATATTTAAATTATAATACGTTTCTTTAAAACCTGATTTATTGTAGAATACACCACCGCTTTTTGTTAACTTTGGGCCTTCCGGAATATAAATTACAGGTTCTTCTATAATTACTTCTTCCGCAGGCTCTTCCGGGATTTCTACAATGTAAGGTTCATAATAAGTGACATCTTCGTCACTATAGTAATTTACTCTAGGCATTTTACCATATTTAACGACGAAGATATCATTATTTTCTTGTGCTTTTACAGATAGGAATGGAGTTGACACTAAACTTAAGACAGTAACCAATGATAAGGCTACTGATGTTAATCGTCTCATAAAATCTCCTTTTAATTATTTTTTAAATTAAATCCAAAATTAAACCATCTGGATTAAAATCTAGTAACACTGCTTGAGTAACTGCTTTATGGTTAGCTGGTCTAATTCTCTTAGAAAGATCATAAATACCAATATCAATGTAATTATCACCATTTACATTGCTACCGTCTTTTCTATAAACCCAACCAACAACTAAAGCAGCTTTTCTTTTCTTTGCTGCTATTTCAGGGTCATCATCAAGCATGTTAGCCCAATTGCTGCCTAAGAATATCTCATAACACTTAGCTAATGTAACAAAACCACGAAGTCTTAATTCATTGTTAACTTCTTGTAACATACTTCGTAACTGGAACTCACTAGCAGCTGGATCATCATTTATAAATCCAGGGCAGTTCTTAGTCCACCATACAGAGTAATCAGAGAAAACATCATCTGCTGTAGTAACTTCCTTTTCTACAGTAATCTCATTGCCGTTCTCATCAACTGTGTGCTCTGTGATAAGTTCCTTCTTTACACCATGTGCTAATTCCTGGAATTCATCTTCACCGTACTTATCAATAATACCCCTCTTTAATGCCTTATAAGCAGCTACTGAACCAGCGTATGCAGCACTAGTCTTAATTAAACGGCCCTTTACAATAGAATATCCTTTTACATTAAGGAAGATAGAGCCAGATGTAGTAGCAACTACAGGTAACCAAGTACCAACTAACTTTACAACAGTTTCAGTTTTTACAGCTGTAATATCATTCTGATAGTCTTCTTCTGTATAAGGTTCTTCAACTTCGATAGCACCTTCATGAACCATATCAATTTTCTTAATGTTTTCATCAGCTTCTTCTAAAATATCTTTTGTCTTGAAAGCCTGACGAACTGCAAAACAAACAGAAGCTACAGTTCCAACAGCTCCTAATACAGTGCAAATATCACCACTATGCTTAATACACTTATTCTTTCCTTTTGTTAATCCATACTTAACATTGTCTAAAAATTTCATAATATCTTTCTCCTTTTAATTAATTTTTGAAGGTCTTGGTAATCTAATAGTATATCTACCGTTTAAACCTCTTGTTATTGACATAGGACTTGAAGCAGTTCTATAAATATCATCTGCTGTCCATCCATATGTTGAATACATATAATTATTACATGGTATGTTGCTAATTTCATACAAATCCTGAATACTTACAACATTATAAACATCTACAACCTCTCGTAAAGACTGTAAAACTGTTTGAGCATCACCCATTGTTGGATACTCAATTTCGTTATAATCAAAACCTCGCTTGATGCTATTACCATCAATAGGTGATGTAGCTGAACCTGTATATGGCTTATCCATTTTGTAATAATTGCCATAATTTATCTGAGTTGGTGTGTAAATATTTCCAGTTGGTCTTGAACCACCTCCGACAATTTTAATTATTGTATCAACAATTAAACTCTTAGCAGCTGGTATTAAAATATTATCACGTATAGCAGGTAAATCCTCTCGCCATAATCGTTCCATAAATTTCTTTCCAGCTGTTTTAGTTGGTGCTACTGCTGCATTACTCTTAATAGCAGGTTCTAAATGTTTTTCTTTTTGCATTTCCTTGGATTTGTGTGATGCACTTCCATAGTTTTCCATAAATATCAATACCTCCAGTTATTAATGTAAGTTTCTATAGTCGAATCTTGGTCCTGATGAATTTTGAACATCAACGACTAGAATAGGTGTATCATCATATAGTTCAGCATCAAATCTAACATTGAGTAATCCATATTCTCTATTAAAACCAGTGTCTTCTCCACCTTTTTCTAATGGCTCCATGCCAAGCTCTGTACTATAGTCATTGATAGAAATATAATCTTCGTTGTTTAATCGGTCATTAAGAGTATTAATAGCCTTTTGAATCTTAACAGCACTAGACTTGAAATATCTACCAGTTAAAACGTCCTTACACATAACATCTCCACCGACAACAATAACCGAACCATTCTTATTTATCTTTCTAGCAACAATCTTTGACTCCTGCTTAACTTCATTAGTAATTTCTTTTTCTGCATCCTCACCGAGTCGCTGTGCAATCTTACTTCTATAAGCTTTTACAGTTTGTGAGAATGCTTTTTCTGTAGCCATTAGTGTAGCTGTCGCATTTACAGCCTGCTTAACTGCGATATTATTACCATTTACAACAGCAACTGTACCAGCGATAAAACCTGTAACTGGCGCAATATATGCTGGAGCGGCAGTCTTTACAATATCCTTAGGCTCTAATTCTTCAACACCTAATTCCTGTTTCTTTGCTTCAATAAGTTTTAATGCTTTTGGAGTTGCTACAGCTAAACCAACTGCTGAACCAGTCATCACTGTAAGTCCAAAATAAACTAATATCTTACTAGAATTCTTATTCCAAAATGTTTTAAATTTCATTTTATTCATATTTATATCTCCTATCTGTTTCATAAGTTTCAAGCATGGCGAGAATATCATAAGCCACATTTTCAGCATCTAAAAAACACTCTTTGCTGTGAATATCATTTACATTTAGACAAGACCACTTTTTAAATTTAGAGCAATCCTGTTGAACGCTTTCCAAAGGGTCAATATACTCGTTATTAATAATATCTTTCACGAGCATATCAACCACTGTATGTTCGGCGCAACGTTTTCTAAATATCCTATTCGATGTTTTTAAATCAGGCTTAATCATGAAATTCTCTTTATATGCATATATAAGTTTAATAGCTTTATCTTTGCTCATTTGACCCGTTTCTAACCTCCAGAAGAATATCACGTTTCATTTCTTCTAACTGTTCGTCCATTAAATCACTCTGTATTTTATTGTTCCATGCATTAATACCAAATCCAACAAGTGTTAATGCAGCTGATAATAAAGTTAATTTTGTACTCTTATTAAATATCTTATTTTTCATTATTTGATTCCTCCAATTCAATAAACTTATTTAAATACCAAATAGCTTTTTTAATATCTTCAGCATGGTTCTTATCACGATGCCTGTAAATGTACTTGAATGCATTACATATACAGAATGACTTTACAGCGTCAATTCCTTGAGTTGCCAACATAATATCAATACATTCATATCCGTTTTGTGTATAATGGTCCGGATGGTTTACTGGGTCATCAGTTGCTAAATCTTCTGGTGTTATTGGCTTATACATCCAGAGCTTTTTTAGCTCGTTTCTAATTCGTTCGTTGTTTAATGATTCTCTTGACATATTGTTTCCTCCTTAAAAACAAAGAGCCTAGAATATAAATCCTAAGCTCTATTTGAATTATTTTACAAATTTATTTATTGGGATTCATTGCCATACACGTGAAATCCGCAAAATTATTGCCTCTACACATAAACTCGACTGAAATAGCCATATAAAGTTCGCCCGGCACTCTATCATAATTTACTATAATATCATTATTCACGAAATCGTCACTATATTCTGATTCCGATAATGCTTTACAGAATTTTTCGCCCCAAGCTTCTATAGCTTCCATTCCTCCAAGTTTATCTGGAATTTTAATTGTAAACTCCACATATTGTTTTTCTTCTGACATATAATTGTCCTCCTTAAAAATAAAATTTGTGGGTATTCGTCCCATTATAGACCAACTATTTTTTGCGAATATCTTCCATTAGAGCATCTAGTTCACTAACGTCGATATGATAGCAATTCACCTTTATTAATTTATTCATGAACGGATCACCGTATAATTTATAATTGAACTTGATATGCATGTCCAGCACCTGTTCAGTTTCCTTATCGACTACAATATATAGCTGCCCATCTTCTTTTTTCTTTGAAAGCCAAAACTTATAAATACAAGTTCCAATTGCACCACCAAGTAAAGTAAATATAATATTTATTAAGTAAATCATTATTGTTCCTCCTCTTTAATTAATTTAGCTACAATTAAACCAGCATCATAAATATCATACATCCATTGTACCCAGTTATAGTATGATTCTGGTGTACGTTGAGATACTATACCAGCGGCCTCATGAGAGGATAGTGGCTTAATATCTTTTGTAACTTTTAACTCCTTTATCAGATTATCTTTTTCAGCCTGCTGAGCTAACAAATATGATAATAGCATTTTTCCAGTACCTCGCGATGTAATAATCATATTTTCTGTTGGGTCCATTTTGTCCAATAATTGCATATAAGATATAACATCCTCCAATGCTTTTGACATTATTGCATGAGTCACTACATCACTATCATCTTTCAAATATAAATATTCTTGAAGTTTTAATAATCCTTTTAAAACATCTTTTGGTTTAGAACCATTACATGTAAACATATCAATACCCTCCTTTTAGATATGTTGATTTTTAATCACGTCACTATTAACAAGTGCTTTAAACATTTTCTTATTTTTACAATCGATATATAACTTGTATAAAGGCTTACCCATCGTACCAATATCTTGTTTTATACGATAGGTTAAATTATACTTATCACATAGCTTTCTCATAATATCTATACGTTCTAAGCGATAACTCATATAAATAGTATTATATTCTCTTCTAGTCCTCATCATCGTTACCTCCAGATGCTAATAATAGGCATAATGGCCAAAATAATATAAAAACTACTTGCGCTAAAAAGAATGGAATAAGATCGCACTTTTTTAAATCAGTCTCCATTTTAGACGTGCCGACATAGTCCATACATAAACCCACGACAAAATATAATATTATAAGTATTCTTATCATAAATCTGTCTTCTCCTCTTCATCATTGTTATAATCTCTCAATACTATAAATAGGCATGCTGGCCAACATAATAAAAGAAACACTTCTACTTTTAAAAATAGAATAGGATCTTTAGTTTTTCGATCGTCTCCTAGTCCGCATGCCGCAATATAAGCATAATATAAACCTGTAACAAGATATGATATTATAAGTATTCCTATCATAAATCCATCTCCTCCCATTCGTTCCAAATTATTTTTTCTGGTGCATAGTCTTCATTCTGTCTTGCACTTTTCATAATTCTGTCTCTTTCATAATCGCTTTTAGCATTTGTTAATCGTTCAATAACTTTGTTAGAGTATCCTAATTCTTTAGCCACCTTAACATAATTAGTAGAACAAAAAAATCCGCTTCTTTGTTTTCTTTTCTCTTCTGACATATAATAATCCTCCTTAAAAAATAATATAGAGCATGTTTCACAACATTCTCTATATTTTTGCGTGGTATGACTAATTTTTACCAAAATTTAGGTAATTTCAAGCCCCTAGCTCGATGTTCCTTATGAGCCGTACTTCTTGCAACTCCTGTCTCTTCAAACTCTTCGTACTCCCTATTCCAGTAGTGTTGAAATGCTATTGTTCCAGCAAATGTGCCGACTGCAATAAGACCCTTGCCAATGTTGACTGCCAAATCTAGTCTTCGCTGCTTTTTAAGCTGCTTGTCCTTATTTTCAGCGTCAGTTTTAGCCTGTAGTCTATCAACTGCCTCGTTCATAACTTTTGCTGTATTAACATATTCTTCACATCCAGCATCAAGTACCTCCAAGTTTCTAGCTGCGTCTTGTGCAACTGCCTCTAACATCTCTTTAGTCTTTTCATCCATTTTGATACCTCCTCAAAATATATTCATACCATTATAGACCAAGTTTTTATTGCGAAGAAAAATAGAAGACCATGAAATATCTTCACGATCCTCTATCCAGCATATTTTATAAATATCCTATTCTTCAGTTGTTTCTTCTACGTCATCCGATTCATCATAATCGTCGTAATCATCAATGTCATCATATTCAGCATTATAATCGTCGTAATCATAATCCTGGTCATCGCTTACTGTAGCGTACTTCTTCTTACCAAAGTGCTTGCCTAATGCAAATGTTCCAAAAATTGCGCCTACACCGACAACAACACCTGCTGCTATCTTAACTGGCTTCTTATTTAAGAAATTTACAATACCGTTCTCCTTTGGTTCCTGCTGTACCACTGTAATCTTGTTACCATTCTCTGTTACTCCCATAGTTACCTCCTGTGCATTGTTTTCAACATTATTGTTCTTCTTTGACATATAATTGTCCTCCTTAAAAATAAATATTTTTGGGTATACTTCCCATTATATAGGAACTATTTTTTGCGATTTTAAAAAAATAGAAGACCATGAAATATCTTCATGATCCTCTAGGCTGTTTTTAAAATATCTTATTCTTCAGTTTTCTCTGTCTCTTTGTTTAACGCCTTATCTAGTCGTGGCTCAACTTTAGTGTCGAATACTTTACTAAGACTTATGAAAGCAGCTCTTGTAGCTGCCATTCCAATTCCTACTAATGCAAACGCTCTTAAAGTGCTTGCCATACTTGGTTTTTCTTCATCGTTATACTTCTTTGACATATAA
>JAEIGA010003484.1_pt1 | contig 24625 bp, 40 predicted proteins | sample 9270691 | NCBI WGS metagenome assembly JAEIGA01 (sample SAMN17057246, study PRJNA624740) | gut metagenome | biome: biome; isolation source: fecal sample | host: Bos grunniens | place: China: Xizang | collected 2019
CTCTTACTATTGCTGTATAATCGGAATACAGGCAGCGAAAAGTCGAATACTTGCATGTACTGTTCTACAGGCAAAGCCTCATAGAGTACATATTCTATCTCCGGTGTGATCGCAGTCATATCCATGTCATAAGACACAAACACGAAGTCCACAAAATCCGGTTGAGCGTCAGCGGTGAACACCACCGTTTCGCTCTGTGTTTGCACCGCATCGCGCGGAGGCGAGGCGTAGGTTGCTGTAAGCATCAAAAGCCCCAAGCAAGCCAAACAAAGCAATTTTTTCATTTTTTTTTTGTTAAATGTGAATAACTAAGCACACGGGCGCAAAGCACCCGCGTGCCTTATTTTACCACTGACCGGCAGCCTTACCGAACGGGTTCGTGCCCTGGGTCGGAGTTTGGCAACCACCCTTAACGAGGAAACCGAGCATAAGCAACTCTACGTACGGTTCCCAGTTAGCGGTTACATCGTCACCGCTGGCAGCTTGCGAAGCGAGCGTAAAGCTCTTGCCTGCTGCGTCAAACGATACGGTGATCTTGTGGTCGCGCGTACCGCAGATCTGATACTTGCTGTAGAGCAACTCCAGATCCTTGTTAATATTGTGCTCCAGTTGGATACCCTCTTGCACGGGTGCGTCGTTGCTGTCGAGCACAAACAGACCCTGCGTCTCGGGCACTTTCTTGAAGTACTCCATCGGGTACGCTGACATAGCAACGTTGTTGTCGAGAATCCACTGTACAGATCCGTCGTACAACGAATCAGCTCCTGCGGTGGTGAAACCTACCTGGTGGATCGAGGGGTTCGTGCCGTCATAGTGCGGTGCGAAAGTAAACGGACGAAGTTCGCCGGTTACTTTGTTCTTCAGAACAATGCGTACACCCCACAAGTTTGGGATGAATACGTCATTACGGTCGAGTGAGAACGTTACAACGTTATCTACGTTGGGATCTTTGATGTTGAACACGTACTGCCCCGTGTTGCTCTTCATCTTCAAATGCAGACGGATCTTCGACATTTCGGGGAATACCGAACCTGCCAAACCGCTTGCTGCGATTTGCGCCATGATCTTGTCTTGACGCTCTTTGATAATACGATTAATATCCATTTTCGTAATAATCTAATTTGTTAAACACTTACCCTTACGGGCGTTTTTTAGGACTGGAAGTCCTCCAAACCAGCCATGCGACCGCTTGCCTTGCGAGCACCTTTGCCGAAGTTGCGTGATCCGTAACGATAGCCGCGCAATGCGCCGATCGTGCCATTGGGCAGACCTGCTGCGGGTTTATCGTCTTTCGTGATCAGTTCGTTAATAAGGTTGCTGACACCTACGGTAGCCACACCGTCAGCAGCTGCGCGAGCATAACGGTTGCTCACCATGCCGCCGACAACAGCACCACCGAGGATCTTAATAGCATGCTTAATCGTCGCGCCGCTTACACCGAGACTGTCGGGAATATACGAGTCAACGCCGATAGCATCCCAAGCGTAGTCGATTGCTACGTTTGCTGCACCACCAACGCCTACGTTTACCAGTGCGTCAGTAAGTGACTTTTTCTTAAATGGGTTCTTTGCCATTGTGTTGTTTGATTGAATTGTTAATAACTTGCGGATCTTTCCGCCTTTACCCTGTGCTGCTTACTTCTTGAAGCCGGCAACTGCTTTCTGTACGCTGTTCGCCTTTGCAATCAGAGCGCGATTGTACGCGCGTACGCCGTCATTGTACTTCTTGATCGCTTTCAGCTTTGCCTCGTAGTTAGCGATGGATTTAAGCGTAGCGGTTTTCGGAGCTTTTGGGCGTGCTTTCTCTTTCTTCAGAACGACTCTCATAGTTGCGAAAATCTGTTTTTATGTTTAACAATTCACGAATTATCTTTTATTCTTTTTGCGCGTCTTGCTACCAATGAGCAAACCGCCTATCAATAGTGCGCCTACTATACCGAAGCCTGCAACCTCAACGCCCGTGTTCTCTGTGTAATAGTCGCTTTGTTCCGGCGCAACGTTGCCAATGGGTGTAAACTTCCCGACAATATCGCTCACAAGATTTGCCAACCACTGCATAAAGTTGCTTACTGCGGGCAATGCCGTGTTCAGATTCTCCCATGTGCTGCTTGCATTCTTTGCGCTGTACGTCGTGCCGTTGGCAAACTGCATTGCGTCCTTTGATCCGAATGTGTTGGCGAAATACTCCCCGGTACTCGGGTTATAACGGCTCGTGTATGCATTTCCCATGAATGTGTAATTCATCTCCAGCGTCTTGCCGTTTCTGTCGATCGTTTTCCACATCGCCTCGGGACTGTTGTCGCCAAAACTGATCTTTCCTGTGGTTGCGTCCACCATTGCCGACGAGTTCTGATTAAACGTCAGTTGCGGTTCTGCACCGATTCCGTACACACCCTTGCTAAAGTCCACACCTGCAACCTGTTCACCCTTTGCCCATGCAATAAGGATGTTTTCAGGCGTGCGACCGTACTGCTCTTGGATCAATTCGCGAACGGCTTGCTTGGCTGCTGCATAGTCCTTGTATCCGGCATTCTTTCCCCAGCCGTTGATATAGCGGATTGCGTTGTCGTACTTCGCTTTGATCTTCGACGCTTTCGCTTGTCCGAACGACTGCGCAATAGCCGTCAAATAGTCGTTGGTCACAAATATGTAAGCGAAATCAATAGGTGATTGTCTTACAACTTCGTCTTTTGCGTATGCCATAATTCTCAATCTTTAGATATTCCAAAAAATAACAGTGCGGCTGCCAAGGCTAAACCTACAACCGTCTTTGCTTTCTCGCCTGTATTGCCCTTGCGGATCTCGTCCAAATCTTCGCCACCCAAACCGGGTACTCCAAAGTCGGGATCTTCCGGCGCTTTGTACTTCGATTCGAGCACGGCACTAACAATTGTCAAAATCGCACTCAATACCGTTGTAAGCAGACTGATGATTGCGCCGATAGCCGTGCATATAGCACTAATACCACAGCCCACACCGTCCTCAATACGGTTCTCGCACATTCGATATACAAGGCGTTCCGGGGTGTGTCCGTACTCTGCACAAATTCCGGCATAAATAACTTTATCCACTTCCTCTTTGCCGCCATACATGCTGTCGTAAGCCTTATGTATGTACTCGTACATCTCTTTCTCCTTTTTCCACTTGGCATATACCGCAGCGCCCAGATCGTACGCCTGCTTGCGTGTCATAAACTGGTACAGGTAATATCCGCCGTTACTGTGCAACACTTCGCCCGCGTCATTCGTCGTTGCACCTGACACCGCATTGCTTGCATTGATAGCCTCACGGGCAGCTGCAATCTGCTTTTCGTTCAATCCCACATAATCACGCGCTACAACGTAGTCGTAAAACCACATCGTAGTGTCGTTGCTGATCTGCGGATCTTCGCCGTCATTAAACCGCGTTTCCGCAATTGAAATAAGTTCATCGAGATTTGCGTCGCGCTCGTCGTTGTCGGTACTGTCGTAGTGGAACATGCCCGCATCCACCATTTGCCCGATAATACGCCCGAAACGCTCCAGATCTTTGCCGTCGTACTGCTCTGCTCCGTACAAACATACGACGTACAGATCAATCACATTCAGCGTTACGAGGGCTTCCTCGTCGGTCATATCCGGAGCGTAACGCAACTTGCTTGCGTGGAAATTGATGTCAGCAAGCAGCGAGTTCACAGCACACGTATTTGTAATGGTCTCGGTGTTATCCGTCCAATAGTTGAAATCCGCCGGTGCTGTTCCTACACCGAACCCGGTACAAGCATATATTTTCAATCCGTCTCTCATGATTCGTAATATATATCTTTATTCTTTGCGAACGCTCTCGCGTAGTCGTACATAGGCTTGCCCATGTTGTCACGTTCCACAGCGTCCAGTATGATCTCGTTGCCGTCCTCGTCGTAAGCAATAGGATATACGTGCGTATATTGATTGCCACCGTCGAAGTTCACAAACCGTATTGTGTGCGCTATTCCCAGGCAATGCAAGCAGCTGCATATAAATATCGTAAAACTCTTGCAATCGCCCGTCCTGTCCTCTAACAGTCGCGCGGGGCTTTTTATCCACTGATAGCCGACTTCATCCACCACGTAGCGCACATGATCCAACAGATAACTGAATATGCAATAACACTGCTCGTCTATAGTCAGATCCCGAATTTCGTCCACCAACGCTATAGGTTGCTCACGCCAAGCCTCGTAACACTGCTTAACGAACTTTACCACGTCGCTGTTGTTGCCGAACTTCAAATATGTATTCTTACTGTCGGCTATCATAAGTTAAAGATCTCGTCGTACGTAAATTCTTTGCGTATAGGTATCTTTATTCCCCGAATAACTATATACCCGTCAAACGTTACAAGCAGCGTTCTCGGATCGCCTGTCATGATGTTCTCGGCTATTGCGTTGCTTAACTGATTCGTGAATGCCTCAAACTCAACGTCAAACCCCGTCGTTGCAAAACCCCTGATCCGCTGATTCACCGGGTAATCAATCGTCGCTACGTGCTCGTTCATTATATATACGTTGCCCTGTATATCGTTCACCAGTATGTCGATCAATAGCGGGTTATGTACGAATACCGATATACGGTACACGATCGAACCCAAATTGATTTTGACAATACGCAACTTGTCAAACGTCACCTTTGCAGCTCTGACACCTCGCAGTACACCGAACCACAGAAGCATACCTGCGCCCAACCATATTGCGGCTTTCCTACTCATCCTCTTTCTCGTCCACATCAAAAGCACTAACACTCGTTCCGTCACCCTCGGTGCTCCACTCATCAGCTGATAGCGTGTATATATTCCAGCGTGCTATCAATTTGCCGGGAATGTTCTTGAGCGTTTGACGCTTTACTACGCCGTTGGCGTTTACCAAAAAGTCCGCTTCCGCCTGTATGGGTAATTTCAGCTTATACTCGTCGCTGTCGTTCTCCATATATCCGCCTGCGCGCAATGTATCGATGATCGTATCTACATCGTTATTATTCGGGAAATGGTATTTTTCCAGAAATCCGTACAACTTCAAATCAATTGTCTTGCCTGGCTGAATAGTCCAACTACCCGTAATCCAAGGCACGCGCTGGCTGGTTCTACCCTCTACCGTCCAAAATACGCGCACACCGCGTATATTGATCGCCACCTTGCCCGTGTTCTTTACCTTAAGATAAAATACGCTGTTCCAATTTCTCCAATATACACCAGCGTATTTGCGGATCTTCCAAATCTTTGCCGTAAACTCACAATACAAACGGTCTTTCAAATCGCCCTCGTATTGATCAATCACTGCCTGTTTCTCGTCCTCTGTAGCGAACAGATCCGCTGTCACCTCATCGATCTTCTGATTCAATAATTCTATTTGCGACTTGTACTGCTCTTCTACGCTTCCTAACTTACTTTTGAAAGCGTAATAAGCAGCAGCAGCTAATATGGCAAGTTTTCCTAATTTCATGATTTTTCAAATGACGATGCAAAGATAGTAAATATATTTACAATACGCAAATCAAAATGTTATCAAAATGTTATCATTTCGGCAAAAAGAAAAGCAGCCACGTTTCACAACGTAACTGCTTGATACAATGATACTTGTTAAAATTTACACTTAATCGTCTCTCATATCCATGAAAAAACACTGCAAAGATACAAATAAATTTTCAATTTTGCAAATAAAAATGTTATCAAAATGTTATCACCATAAAAAAGTGTGCCGCGTTTCACAACGAAGCACACCTTGGAAAAAACGATTTCATCCGCGCAACTCGACACCGGAGAGTTAAACGCGGTGTAGCAGATTGATCTTGCTCCAGTCTAACCGACCGTCACGGTACAAATGCTTGCAAATATCACCAACGCTCACAAATCCGTATGGCTTTATCTGCAACTCCTTACGCACTCGGCTCATGTAACGACTGATCGTCGCCGTACTCGCACACATAAGCTCCTGTGCGATCTTCATCGTGCATTTGTCCTCTGCGTAGTAATCATTCTTTACCATAACCATTTAAACAAAATTAAATCCAAAAAACATGAACAAAAAAGAATTCGACTGCAAAGGTACAAAAAACTTTTGACAATTCCAAATATATTTACACTTTTCTTCAAATAAATTTACACTTTTCAGTCATTTGCGCAAAAACGTACGACAACATCGGGTCATTATCGGGGTTTTATCGAGAGTAAGTCGGGGGAATCGTAGACTATACTACAAATTTCACGCTTTGGTTGCACCATGTTTTATCTTTACATGTATCTTTATTGATATTCTTTTACTCTCTCTTCGCGCGCGCATTATATCGCGCGCACGCATACAGGAATAAAAAAATAATTAAAGTAGGTGCTTTTTCAATGCAATTCATGCAATTTTACTGCTAACTGATTATATTACAGCAATATAGCGAGTTGCACTATCTGCAATTTTGTGCATTTTTTGTGCAATTTTCCTCGTTCATGCAATTATTTTGGTTGTTCATGCAATTAAATTGCACGCTAATGCAATTTTTTTATTATTTAATGCAACTAATAATATTATATAAATATATTGATAATCAATAAAAAATAGTAAAATAATTGCATGAATTGCATTGAAAACGCCCCCTAATAGGGGGGGGTGTTTACCTGCGCACACATGACGCGCGCGCGAAGAGCGCCCCATCGTCCTTTACTTGCACTTCAAATTTCGATACCTACAGCCCAAAAAAAACCGCCACCGATCCGTAACGACTTACGCTGATCAGTGGCGGGGGTGTCGGCAAACACCTCGGAGTGGTACAACCAAGCACCTTAGAATCTTTCTATAACTATCTTAAAAGGTATAGGGGAATTATTTATATACTTATTATAATCACGCACTCTAAACGCAAACGATGCACAATGCACTTCTTTTATTGCAGCTTCAAAAGAATCAAACCTTTTTGCTTCATCCCTTGTCCCTTTAAGAAATGGATGAACAATATCACCATTCGGATTATACCCGACATAATATTCCCCAATATCATTTAATCTAATTACTGCTTTCATGGCTATTCTCCTTTCCTAATAATTTGGCTGATTATTCTGTCTTTCAAACACTCAAGCTCTTGTACTGTTCCGTGCAGAACTTCAAGAAGCTGCTCTGTGTCTTTGAAATCATAAGGCTGCTGCAATGCCCACTTTTTTGACACTAACAATGCCATCTGATTGAGATCGTTTACAGTCTGATTGTAATCGCTGTTACGATGTGAAATTATCTTCCCGTTATCTTCTATTAGATCGAAAAACTCCAACAACTCCGGGACGTTTGTATAACTATTTGTGTTCATAATTCATCTTGTTTTATTGTGACGGCTATTTGAACGTCACTGATATTGAATAATGTTTTTACCAGCCCGTCTCTAACAGACTGCGTAATCGTTACTTCTGCGTGATTTGACAACAACAGTTCGTGCTGTAGATCACTAAAGATCCGTAACGTCTTTCGGAACGCCTCACGCCCGGTGAGCGTCTTCCTGTCGGGTTTCTGATCCATAATCCTTAAATTTTAGCATTAAACAAAAAAAATCATCGTTTACTCTGTTGCTATTCCATAAGGGCGGACGTGGGCATTACTGCGACCACACAGGGCAAACGATGATGTGCAAAGGTAGTAAATAAATTTACACTCGTTCGGACAATAAAAATCCGCCTACGCTGGCGGCACATGTCCGACCACCCTTATATGAAATAGCGATGCAAAGGTACAACAAATTTTTGACATTTGCAAATATTTGGTCAGAAATCCGCTAAAATACCGTCATTTTTCCATTTTACCCCCCTTTCTCCTTACCAAAGTGTCACTATTCGTCATACACTACATTATTCCATAACTTGTATAATTCGTCAAACAGATTTTCTGCATAGCCTCTCCGAACTTTAATAAACACATCATCACCATCAATAACTGCACCAATTACGCTTACTGGTATATCACCAATCCAACTACCAAAAGGTTTTGAAATCATACTTATTTTACGTACGTCTATAAACACGTCCGGATCTCCGTTCCCGCTTAATACAATAATGTTTGGATTGTCTGCATGCCTATATGCGTGCGTTTCTGATTGAAAATTAATATTCATAACTCTTAAATTTTAGTTTTTTATATTTCCGTTTTCGTCTAACAACTCGAATACCTCACATGGTATAAAGTATTCCACAAGGTTGTTTTTAGGGTTACATAGTTGAATGCAATATTTGCGCACAGTGGTGTACATAAATTCTGCACCAGCTCTAAAGTCGATTGCGTGCTGATCGTCCAATGACCTTTTAATAATCTCTTCACGCACAAAATCTTCAAAAGTGTGATTCATCATAACCCTTCTATTTTAGCCTGTTTAACGTTTCCTGTATTCTTCTTTCCCTCTTTGTATATCCACTTAAATACGCTATCTTCGGGATTCGGGTATAGCAAGAACATTTCTACATAGTCATTGTCGCGCGTCGTACGGGTATGCGCACTGGGTATGCGGTTTAACTTGAAATACTGCGTGCACCACTTCGTAAACGCAGGTTGCTGATACTTGGCAAAGTACGGATATTTGACTATTAGCGCATTGAACCAGTCCCGTTTGTTGATCTCACGACGCTTGCGCTTTAATATTGTTTCTTTGAGCTTCATATCGAGGAACGTAACCAAATCACCCGGCAACTGATCCGCAATCACACGGCTTGCATAGTTTACCATATCCGGCTGCACTAACCCGTACTTCATATACGCCTGTGCGCAACGGATCATAAACGAATAGAACTGCAACCAGTCCCGTTCTTCCCACTTGCTTTCGAAGAATCGCCTGTTGTATTTCATATCCGGCTCGAAGTCCGCATTGTAGTAATTCGTCAATTCGAATATACACACACGCCCTCGTTTGCTCTCCGACGTTAGCACATTGATCGTGTGATTTGTGCTGATCATCATTTTGCAGTTGTGGATCGTCGGGTTTTGATGCAGCTTACGGAATGTGCAACCGTCTGTCACATCATTGAAAAATCGCTCAAAATCGAACTTTATAACCTCGTGCGTCGGATCGTCCGACTTCTTCGTTTCGACATCTTCAATGTGTATAAGCTGCGTTGATATGTCACCCGCCGAGTATCTCGTGTCTTTAAATTCAAAACCTTTGCCAGGAATAACCAAATACCTGCAATCCGATTCTTTCCTGTTCAGTACTGCGCGCAAGGCTTTGCCAAGCAAGCCCTTTCCTGTTCTACCGTTACTCTCGCTTGCATCCTCTTTGTTCATATCCGTGAATATAACCGCGCGCCTGGTACACTCATAGTTGTTGTGCATCAGATACCCAAGTATGGTCATAAGTGATCGCTTGCGCTCTCTGCCAACGGCTATCTCCTCTTTGTTTGTACTCTCGGGATCATAGCCGCATATATCGCCTACAAAACTCTCAAAATCCCCGATCTCCTCGGTATATTCAAAATCATGATCCAATATACTGCTTTCCCACACACAACCGCCTGTTAGATCCTTGTAGGGTATGAGCTGCCAGCCGTCAGCCGTCACGCACACGGCTGTGTTGTTGAAATACAAAAACTTCTCATTGATCGTGTCCTCTTTGATCTTAAGGAAATTGTCGTTCTCGTCCACACGCAAATGATACATCAGATCACCACCAAACAGGTTGGCAAGGTTGTCAATCATCTTTGTTTCGATCAGTTGCGGTGTGATGGTGAACTTAAACGGCTCCATTGACGGCTTCCCCTCTTCGTCGTAACTCTTCTTTGCGAACTCTCGCGGATAGTCAGGTAACTTGCGGATATAGTCGCGGAATGCGTATTGTGCGTTCACAATATCCACTACCCGTATTCGGTTGTCACGAATACGAATAATCATGCCTTTTTTGGCTTCGTCCGTCGTCTCGGGCACATACCATATATACCCAAGATTCCGTAGCAGATTCAGCACCTTGAGTTTGTCAAATCGGATCTTCACCTCGCCGTTGTAAAACGCAGTGTAGAAGTTGTGCAACTCTTCCGGCTTCTGCTCCTGTTCCTGTTTTTGGATTTTCTTTATTGCCATATAAGATTAAAATAATGACAGTTGCCTGTCTGTCGGTTCTGATTTGGTTTACTCGTACTCGTACAACCAGTACAAGCTGCATTCTCCTACATATCCTTTCTGAAACACAAACCAAGCGAAATCCATCATACCAGCCTTTGTATCTTCCGGCACATTGTTACGCCATACATCTATACGTTTGCTGAACACATAAACCTCGCGTAGTCTGCCATAGCGGTATACGTCGAGATATCGCTGTTTGCCTGCCAGGTATGTTATATTCATAAATGCTATATACAAACCATTCTCCGGCAAGATATCTAAAGCATGTTTTATGAACTCCGTTGCATAGCGAAAAGGTGGGTTTGTAAGTATGACTGTTGTATTGTAATTGCTTACAGTTTTTTTTCTTTTAGAAAATCTATGCCATACATTCCTCTATACTTCCCGTACCCGCGATCTATTAAGTCCGTATATACGTTCCAGTACCCGCGATCTTCTAAAACCTTGCACAAATTCCCTGTTCCTACAGCACACTCCCATATATGATTCGGAAAGTATTTTCTCCAGATATTATTTTTATCTAAACATTTAAGTTTGCCTGAATAGCCTTTTTTGCAAGCATCCAACATCGACTGTAACCACGTGGACGAGTGATCGAGCAGCATTTCTAATGCTTTCGGGTTCGTTGCATAAAAATCCACATCCTGACGACCTTTTGTCGTATAGTCTGTCCTTATACCTTTCTGTGCCAACATAGCATTCTTATTTCCTTTCCAGTCTTTCATTGGTGCAATATTGGATAATTACCTGTTCCGTTGATCTCATCTGCAATCATCTGCGTTACGATTCGTTCCGACGCATATAGCGGCGTATCGCCTCGCACTTTGCTTCTGAACACTTGCGCGCTCCATTCACATACGCGCATAACCTCACTCCTAAACTCGGCGTAATCCGCCATTGATACCTGTTTTAATAATTCTTCCATTGTTACTGTTTTATATCCAACTTAAAAAATATAGCCAAAGCCTCTAACCATATAGACATGATAAACAGCTCTGATAGATTACATAAGCACCCCAGCACTATAAGCGCGCATCCTAACAAATGCAATATAAGTACAAAAATTTTCATTCTTCCTCCAATTTAGAAAAGTCCAACCGACTAATATGTCTTTCAATATCCGAAATCAGCACATCAACAACAGATCCTTTTTTTACATCTGTCGTATATATACAAATAGATCCACTACTGGGAAGATCGAACTTATAACATAGTGCCATAATCTCAATCAGCCGACCAACCGACCAAACAGGGATAAATATTCGATTGTAATATTCAAAAAAACTCTGACCAAGAATTGTTTCATAATCGAAAGGCTCTCTAATGTATCTTTTTCCGTCGCCAAAATCTATATAGCAATCCGCGCTATCTTCCGGCAATCCTAACGCCAACAGCCGTTTTGACTGCTCCGGCGTTGTAAAATTGTTTTGTAACTTTATCATAATTTCCTGTATTTAATAGTTGGTATAATATGTAGAATTGCCTTTGCCATTTCGGAAGCCTCTTGTGCTTTCTTTGGCGGAAGTTTTACTTTTACATCAAACATGTAATTGTTTTGTAAGTTTTTCATATTAACTCAATTTAATAATATTTTCTATTTCGATTTTTGTAACTTGTGTGTGATTGTTTGAAAGCGCTTTTTCGATTTTGTCGTATAAATTCATCGGATCGCAATCTATTATCATTTCGAAATTATAATAATTTTCACGACTACGCTCACGCATGATAACGGTACTTGCTTTATATTTTCCTTTTACAAAATATACCATAATATACTAATTTTAATTGGTTTCACAAAAGCGTGCGGCTATCCGTCGCGGAATCACCGCACTAAAAAGACATAAATAGGCGTTTACGACGCATTTGAGTTCCAGTAGAGAGCGAACGCAATAACAAGTAATATACACACTTTTTGTGTCTATGTTTTGTTTATTTACATTGCTCGCAATCTCAATATTGCGACGCAAATTAGAACGCTGCGCTTTTTAGTCTCGCCTCGACTTTTCGGGGAGAAGTAGTCGGCAAAACCCTCTCCCACTAAATAGCAAGCATAGTCAAATACCCCACTGCCAATGCCTATTTAACAGGATAGTGTTACGCTTCGGATATTTGACAATCCTTACATAACCCTAACTCTAAATAGTCAGGCATGTATGTATAAGATCACTTCCGGTGTTTATAGTCCCTCGGCTGACTATGCGCTTCGCCCTGTTTAGCCGTCACGGATCAACCAGGGCTGCCCTTATATGGCGATTTCGCTGCACCCGACATGGCAGCGCTATGCCCTTTGTAGTGCGTATTCTCTAAAATCTTGAATACACTGTTTTGCTAAATCTATGCTGCCTAATATAACCTTTACATTCTCTGGCTTATCTTCGTTCTTTTTCAATAACTGCATATATAGTTGAATATCTTGCTCCATTTCTTGTATGTCATGTAAATACCCCTTGTATAAACGATAGTCCCATGCAGCCTTTCTTATACTTTTCCTAAAGTCGTGAAGATCTCCACTCTCCGGGAGCCTGGTATAATAGTATAACGCAGGTACGCACGTGTAATCTTCAAAAAACGAAGTCCAACCACCATTGCCTATTACCATGTGCATAAACAAATCGCGCTGCTCTTTTATTCCTCTCATCTTGTTTAACTCTTCCTCTGATGCGTTGTAATAGTCTATGAGTACATTTATACAGTCCATCAACTTACGCGCAACCGCGCTCGCGCTGCGCTCGTTATACCTCTCAATGTAATCTCGAATATAACAAATTGCATTTTCTACCTCATTATTTTTCATTTTATTTCAAATAAATTTGCAGTTTTGGATTATTTTGTTTAATTTTGCGACTGCAAAGGTACAATAAATTTTTTACATTTGCAAATATATTTACACTTTTTTGTAAATAAATTTACACTAAAAATCGTAATCCTATGAATTACAATGAGTTTAAAAAACACTGCGATCAGCGCAATTTGTTAGTTAGTGACATTATCGGTCACATTCACATGACCTATCAGGGGCTCAAGGCTGGGTTAGACACTGGCAAGTTAGGTTCTGACAAAGCACTCGCCATTTGCCGTTTGTTGCAAATTTCCCCTAATGCCTTTTTCGGCTGGGAGCCTGTATCGTATGACGGTGACGCTGCGTCCGCTATTGCGGCACTTCAAAAGCAGCTTGTTGTCAAGGATCAGCAGATTTCCGAACTTCACGCGCTCCTTTCCAAAAAGTAACCTCACGATTTAGTTTCCCCTGGTTCACTTTTTCGTTCACAGTTCACCAAGTGTAGAAGTATATCGGGCTGACTTTTAGTTAACGTACCTTTGCATTCAGTCTCCCGCTATCTCCACAACACTTGGTGAATTGTGGCGCGCGTACCCGACAAATGGCAGCGTTTATGAGGAAAAAGTGAACCGAACGGATCACGAAAAAGTGAACTGAAAAAGTGAACTGAAATTACAACGCTATGCCGAGAAATCAGATTATTGTAAAATTCCCCACATTGAACGATAAACGTGGGGATTTGTCGAAGAAATGGTATGTTGAATATTTCTATCGCATACCGGGTTGTGACGTGCCACGCAAGCGGCGGATCAGTGAGGGGCTTTGCACAGGTAGTGCGGCGCAACGATACGCGAACGCGAAGCGGATAATAGCCACCGTCACGAAAATGCTAAAAGATCCGCAGCTGCTACAGACTCGCCCGGATGATGTGACGCGGGTGCTGACAGACGACACCTATATACGTCCGGAAGCAGACAGATACGCGCAGTATAAGCACGAGCACAGTGCAACGTATCTCACGGCGCAGTACTTGGAATATATGCGTCCGGCTGTGGCGCAGAAAACGTATGAAACATACAAAAGCAAGTTTAAGTACTTTGTGCAATGGCTGACGGATCACGAAAAGCCGTGTGTGGGATTAGAGCATAAAGACGTACTGCAACTGTTTCGATGGCTGGCAGACGAACGCAAACTAACGAAGCGCAGCATAGGCAAATACAAGCAGATCTTGCATACGTTCTATGAGTGGTTAATCCAACAGGGAACGGCGTACACAAATCCCATTCACGATATACCGAACTATGGCACGATTGTGGATCTTGCGCCCGTGCCTGTAGGCGAAAACGAGAGAAATGTGCTAAAATCTGTCATATCCTCACATGATCCGTATTTATGGTTGGCATGTGAAATACAATACTATTGCGCGATCCGACCCGGCACAGAACTGCGACTGCTACAGGTTCGTGACATTGATTTAGAGCACATGCAGATCACTATTCCGGCAGCTCACGCAAAGAACAGGCGCAAGGATGTTGTGCCTATCAATGAGCAAGTGGCGGAGCAGATCCGGCGTTTGGGAATCATGAGTTACGCGCCCGACATGTACGTATTCGGCACGTACAATGTGCCCAGCACGAAGCCGACGGGCAAGAACACGTTGCGTAACAGATTCAATAAGTACAGGGATGATTTGGGGATCAGTAAGCGTGTGAAGTTCTACAGTTGGAAGCATACGGGTGCGATCAGTATGGTTGAGAACGGTGCAAGTGTGTGGCAGGTTCAGGCACACATGCGGCACGCGAGTATAACGACTACAGAGGAATATATCAGGCAGCGTGCATCGCAGAGTAGGAGTGCCGTTGCGTTGATCGACGAGTTATGACATGAAAAGAGCCGCCCTATTTGGACGGCTCATTTAGCAAGGACTACACGGGGAAATTGCTCGCTTGGATTATCGCCACAACCTTGCTTTCTATTTCACCTGTTTTCTCCCACAATGAAAAAACAATGCAAAGGTACAACAATTTTTTGACATTTGCAAGTTTTTCCGTAAAAAAATGTTATCAATCGTTCGGAATGCCCGAAATAGCGTCTATGTTCACTTCGTAAACAGGCACTATTCTGTACGATCTTGTCTCTCGTAAAGAATTTTTTTGATATGAAGGTCTACTTCGTATAATACTATTCGCCTTTGCCTTAACCTCGCTGCTATACGACCACATAGGATATATAGTTACAACATCTTCTTCTGACGCGGTGTTATGATCCGTTACTCTCGCCATGATGATAAAGTTAATATCGTCAAGGTAGTTATATCGTTCATCGCCGCGTATGTATTCCCCCTGTTGCGTTACAACAACCATGTGCTGCGCTTTGTCAAGTAACGCCCTGCGGATCTGGTTAATATCTTCTCGTGCAAAACCCTCGTTTTTGATCCGTGCATCCCACTGCGTAAATAGATATTCTAATGCTTCAGAGACGCTGCCGCCTGAATCATTCCATCCGTATTGTTTAGTGTAAAACTTATCAAACGGATAACCTTTTCTTTTTTTAAATTTAAGAGTTCTGTTTGCAAACTCTCTAACAAACACATCGCCCGCCAACTCTCCGTCGCGTGTTGTTGTGTTTAAAAGGTTTTTTATCGGATCGCTACCATCTGCCAAATGGTCGAATACAGCTCTTGCAAAACTTGCACGACTTTCGCGCTCTGCTTGCTTCTTGCTTGCCTTTGGCTTTTTCTCGACAACTTCCGGTGCAACAGGTGTAACAGGTTCTTGCGGCTGCTCGGCGGGCATAAGCCCCTCGCGATCAATCTTGCGCCTACGAGCTTTCATACGGTTGCGGATCTTGCGAATATTGCGCTCTGATTCTTCGACGCTACGTCTGGCTTCCTCGGCTGACTGCTCCGCTTCGACGTGAGCAGCTGCATCCTCAATCCATGTGAGCACTATGTTGCCGTCACCGTCTTTGACGTTGTACGCTGTGCCGACACCTTCGCAACCGCTAACTGCATTCCACGCACGCTTCAATGATCCGTAGTACGATTCTGCGTACGACTTCCCGGATTCCTTTGCGCGTTTCGATTGCTTCCAGTTTGCGTCTGATCCGACGGTCTCCAGAGTGACTATCTCATCTTCTGTCAGCTCGTCGAACTTCTTGCTAAAGTCCACACCTGCCGACTGCGCGAGTGACACCTCTTTGTATATGCGTCGTTTGACACGGGGTAATGCTCCAATGCCGCGCAAAAGGAGTGCGTCGTATGTCTGCTTGCTGATCGGATAAACGTCCTCGGTTGTTTCGCCGTCGGTCTTTTGCCCGGCAAGATATACAACGTACATTCCGTTCAGGATATCCGGGCGTGCTGTGTACCAACCACGTTCAACGCCTTTGAGGATGTTGTCTAACTCTACCTCGTTGTCAGACAGTTTGCCGACACCTTGCGCGCGTTTACGTGCAAAGATCAGAACTGCTGCAATGGCTGCAAATGTGAGTAAGGATTTTGCTTTCATATACGATAATGCTTCGATAATGATTCGATATTCCCCCGATAATGACCCGATATTGGCGTACGTTTTTACATAAGCGTCCAGGCTTCCTGTATGGCTGCGTCGTCGGGTTCGATCTTCGTCCCGTTCTCGCTATAGGACATAGCGCGTACGAGTTCAGTCATTTGGAAACGGTTGTTTGGGTTGATGTAATCCGTGGGATTCAGTCCCATGCGACTGGCTACGTTCGTAATATACGACGCTGTGTAGTTCTCCGATGGCGGTGCCCAGCGGCTAATGATCTTTGCAAGGGTGTTGCAATTATACTTGCGAATGTACGTCTGTATGAGCTTCATTGCGGCTCGATACCCGTACGCCATCGTGCGGAATTGCTCAAACGTGCCGTCGGTATTGTCGTCCAATGGCACTTTGCCTTTCCATGCGTTAGAACTGATGCGGATGTTCAGCGGGTTGTTGTTACGATACCCGCGAGGAAGTGATGTGTTTGTAGCCATGTATTCGGTTTGATTTGTAGCCTGTTCCGGGTGCTCGATCGGCTTGTCGCTTGTTTGCGCGACATCCTCGCGTTGCTCTCTCTTATACCACCACAGCGAAGCAGCTCCGGCGAAGATCCCGAAGCCAATAAGCAGCCGTGACAGGTTATCGTTTGACATATATACGGATTAAAATTTTTGCAACTATAAACAGAATGATCGCTACAACCAAGATCCATAAAGCCCACGAGCAGCGACGATAATATACGGGCACAACCTCAACAGTCTGCGTCACCTGTTCGTCGTTATTGTTGCTGGTTGAATCTTTCTGAATGATGATGCGATCTATATAGCGGTCGCGCCAATGATCAACAAATACGGTATCTTTCGTTTGTTTGATGATCACGCTGTCGCGCTGGTATATGCGCGTTGTATCGTGGTAGTAATGATCCACTATACTGTCGCGCGTCTTGTACTCAACGGTTGGGATGCAGGGTTGCTGCGTCTTGCACGAGGAAAACGTTACGATTACAAACAGCACAGCCGCTATTGCGACAAATCCGATAAACAGTCGCTTTAAAAACTCCCTACATCCTTGCGGATCGGGGTAGCCGAATATTTGTGAGGAATTATTCATGTTATTCAGGATATTGTAAGAATACATCGCCTGTTCTGTTGTCCATAACAGACAGACTACTTCCGCCTCTCAATATTGCAAAGCCAAAACGGGTATTAGTGCCTATTTCATACACTCCACCAACGCTGTTTTGATATTCAATGCGCAGTGGTATGTAACGATTCTTTAATACGTAACCGCGATTGCCTACGCCGCGAATAATAAGGCTTTTCCCGGAAAACTCTGTTTCCATAGAATAACCCTGCCTAATAGTATGAATCCCATCGCCACCAACCCGTACAACATTTTCTTGTACAGGATTTGTCACTTCTTTAATGGCGCACGGCTTAAACATACTACAGCTTTTTTACTATTTGTTTTTCCTCACGGAACAGCAGCTGCGTGAGCACGAGTTGTCCGCCAGGCTGAACGATAATGTTAATAGCCGTTTCCCAAACAGAATCGGGGGGTACACATGCTGTAAAATCCAATCCCTCTGTAGGCGCAAGAGGAATCTTGTTTACTTCAACGGTTGATGATCCCGTGTTTACACACATCCAACCCGCAAAATCTTTGTCATTGATTGTTGTGTTGGCTGTGATCACTTTTGTACGTGTTCTTACTCTGTAGCCCATATTGTTAGTTCATTAGGAATGCAGCAGCTGCGAGCAGCCACATAAGCATTGAGTTTTTCTTGTTTGTTTGCGACAACCCCGCGCCCGCAAACGCTGTGCCCGGTGATTCCCAAATCCAGTCTTGCGCATCATACAGCACAAACGGGGTGACGGGCTGACCGCCTTTATTCTCCCGGATATACTGCCAAACGTCGTCCGACAGTCTGCCAACGTGCCATGATTTTGGGTTAAGGTAATTTTCCTGGTTACATGGTGCAACGACACCAAACACGCGTTTTGTAGCGTCCTGGTCTAATTCCTCGATCTCGCAATCTTCAATGATAAAGTCAGGGAACGTCTTGCTCTGAATAGAGAACAGTTGCGCAACTCCGTTTTCGGTCGGCGTATATACTCGAGCAAACGTGCCTTTGATCCTGGCGCCTTGTGCCAAACCGTCGCGTCGGTTATCTTCCCACGCGTGCGGATCTTCTGCGGTTGTGGTTGGATCGGGTGTTTGCGTTGTTGGTAATGTAACCTTGTCGTAGTTTGTGACCGGGTGTTGCGTTCCCGTGTTCTGATCCCCAAACCTCGTCAGTTCGTAGTTGGTGACTTGTGTTTGTATGTCCTGTTCTTTTGTCGTTTGAGTGCGACCGTCATTGATGTTCTGATCCATAACAGTCGCGGTCGGATCTTCGCGCTGATCCGGCTGGATAATCTCGTTAGCGTTCTGAAACGTCAGAAGATTGCCGTCAGTGTCAATCGTTGCCGGTTTGGGCGGTGTTGTTACGCGCCCGACTGATTTTTTTTCTCTTGCCATATTACGAAATGTTTGGGGTTCTTACTTTGGATAACAGCAACCCGCCGCCCAGTGCTGCTGCTGCGATGAGCAACCATTTGGCAGAAGAGCGCAAACGGGCTTTGAGTGTTGCTTTTGTCACAAGTCCTTTTGTTTCGTCCATAAGCTGCTCGTATTCCTCGGCTGTGAGTTTGCTTGTAAGCGTGCGCGTTAGTTCGTCGCTAAACTTAACGTCCTTTTCGCTTTCGCTTGCATAATACCTGTAGCAGAAGTATGCCGCAGTGGCGAGCGAAGCTACCACAATAGCACTTACAACGATGATCGCCGTAATGCTACCAACGCCGCCACGCGACATAAAACTATCGAGATACGACTGCAACTCCGCATACCCTGCCGGGGCTGCTGTCTTTTCGACGGTGACTATGCCGTCATTGATCAGCGATTCGTTGCGGGCGTTCACGCGCGCTTGCAGGTTGTACAGTTGCTGTTGCTGTGCGGATGTCAGGCGGTGGGCGAACCGTGCGCATACGAGGTTGTCTTCAAGTATGCGTTGGTTGTTGGTGATGATCGTATCTACGAGTTTTTGCGCCTGTTTGGCTGAATAGATCTGCACCTTGTCAAGCGGCGACCAGCCGTCCCACACGCAGATCCACTCGCCGCTAACAATTTGTGTCATGGGGTTGCCGCTACGGGATGTTGTTACCCAACCTGTAGCCGTCACCACTTCGCTACCATTGCCGCCGTCGAGCGCTGCGCCTGTACCCGCAAACAATCCATCAGAGCGCAATGTGTAAATCACTGCGTCCTGACCGGTTGCTTTGTAGTTCAAACCTGCTATTGATTTTTCGAATCGCATAGTCTCGTTCAGTTTGTGTTACGCTTACGCTACGTTACGCATTAACAACCGTCCAGTTCTCCGGAACGTGCGACGAATCGCGCGTTGTGGTATCCAGACCAGCGGGGCAAGTGAACGTTCCCACAGCTGCAACGCCTCTGAGCCAGCTACCTGTTGCGCTGTTATCATCATCCCAGGCGGTAAAACCAACTGTAATATCTTCCAGACCGCTACAGCCGTAGAACATGTTTGCATAACAGGACGCCGCAAGCGATGTTGCAGGAAGTTCAGGGGCAGCTGTCAGACCGCTACAGTCGTAGAACATGTTTACATAACAGTACGCCGCAAGCGATGTTGCAGGAAGTTCAGGGGCAGCTGTCAGACCGCTACAGCCGTAGAACATGCTTGCATAACAGTACGCCGCAAGCGATGTTGCAGGAAGTTCAGGGGCAGCTGTCAGACCGCTACAGCCGGAGAACATGCCGACCTCATCGCCAGAATCATCATCGTAATATCCGAAGGCATTAAACGTGAGCTTAAGCTGATTACGAGTGTTGGTGTTCTCTCCGTAGATCATTGACATGATCGAGCCGCTCGCCTCAATCGTTCCGGTAAGTTCAAACTTGCCAAGCATATTTGTGCACTCGCTATTCTCGCCGCAAATCTCGACAAACTCCCCATCTTGTAATGTGATAGTAGAGAAATCCCACACTTGCCACGGTTGATCCTCAGCACGACGAATCTTTAATTTTGTGCCGGTTGCGTAGTTGTCGAAGAATTCAACAGTCGCCTCGTCATTGCCTGTGTTTGTCAGGCGCAGCGGTGCAACGAGTTCTGGTGCGATCGGGCGCTTAATCGCAGCTGCATAAATAGGTTTCATAATCTATAAGTTTTTCAGTGTTAATATTCGTGTTAAAATTTAACTGCCAGACGCGCCGGGAATCGAACCCATTTGCTGCAATGCAGCCACCGACTTGCGGGACGTTTACCTTTTGGACTAACTATTAAACGCACCTACACAGTTAAAATTACTTTAGCAAAAATCCTTTTGCCATTTTGTACGTTCCATCGCCGTTCTCTGCCATTTCGACCACTGCGCGCAACAGATCCATATATTGCGGCTCAACGGCTTTGAAACGTGCCATAAGCGCAAACAACTCGTCGCTTTCCTCGTCTGTGAAAACGTCTTGCTCCGACGCTTCGGACTGCTCCGTAATGCGAACGTCATGCGAACGATCATCGCCCGACTCCGGCTCGTTGTGCTCCTGTTCGGGTTCGTCAGGCTTATGCTCGCTAATGGGCTTAATCACCTGCGCATGTACTGGTTGCTGTGCATCCACACCGGCTACACGGGGTAGGTGGTTGAGTTTGCCCGCAAGCTGCTGTGCTACGGGGGCAAGATACCCTGCCAGCAATCCCAGTGCCGACGATTTTTCCTGATCTAACGCGCGCTTCTGCTCGCGCAAGTCTTTCTCCAAACGTTCCAAACGCTCGCGCTCGTACTTGTTTAAGATCCGTTGCTCAATATCCGCAGACAGTTTGTCGATATTCACGCCGCCACCTGCAACACCATACAGCCCTGCACCACCTGCAACTTGCTGCTGTTGTTGCGGCAACTGTATAGGTGCGCTATCGTACAAGATCGCGTACTTGCAACCGCCCGTGCGTGCTGCGTCTGTGCGCCAAACGGTCATATACATGATCTCTCCGGCGCAACGCTGCAATATACGCTCGGCAACCTGTTTGTTTTCCTCAAGCGACTTGTCGCTATCGTACATAAACGCATTATCGTTGCTTTGCGCGTCTGCGTCACGCCTACGTGCAATGTTGAACTTCTTTGCGCCTATATCATCCAACATCTGCGAAATCTCGCCCCAACTTTTTAAGTATGCCATAATCTTACAAATTAAAGTTGTACATACTACTTTTCGTAAACAAGGTTAATAAATACCGCTTTCCCGATATAGTCCGTTTGCACGTTCGGGATAGTGTTTGCACCGCCGATCGTCAGATACGAATTGAGGAAGTCTAACACAATATTCGCAAACTCCGCCTTGTCGTACGCCTGTATCTGATACAGATATACAATAGGCAGGTTCTCCACCACATTGTACGATCCTTTGCGGAGCGTGATATACACATTTTGCAGCTGTGCAAGCGTCAAACCCGTGTTGTAATCCGGCGTGGTGGTCGGCGTGCCCAACAGCAGACGACGGAATCGTTTGTCAGCCATACGTTCCTCATCCGGGAAGATGTTATGCCGAATAGCCGTTGTTAGCGGAATAGTCAGACTATCCGTAACCGTTGCGTCGCTCTTGTTTGCGCGCGAGTAGTCCGGCAGATCGTACCAAAAGACAAGCAACGCCGTTTTGCCTACCATAGAGGCATTCTGACAATCAATAAACGAAGCCTGCAATGCGATCTTCGCGCCTACAGCCTGGCGAAGCCCTGTTGTCTGCGTATAGTCGAAACGCTGCATAGGCATAGCGTTTACCAAGTACTCATTTCCGTACTTGGTCTGCAATGTTAAGAACAGATCCTGACTTGTGCTGCATCCGGGTTCGTCTGTGTCCGGCAGATATGTGCACGGGTAAAAATCAATGTACTTAACGTACCGATCGCGCAGATCTTCAATAAACGGCAGCACGTTTTTGCCCAGTTGTCGAATAGGCACTAACACCGCCTTTGCGCCTGAAAGTTTTTTATTGTAACTCATATATTCGTGAATTAAATATCCTCCTCAAGAGCACTTAATATATCCATAGCCGCCTTCTTGCGCGCTTGCTCGCCAAAACTCATTCCTTTGTTTTTGTGAATATACGGTGCAACACCGTGCTGCAAAAACCAAGACATGCGACGGATCTTTGTTTGCTGATCAAAGCCTAAACTGTTCCATTTGCGTATATAGTCCACCGCCTTGCGATACATCCACTCTGTATTCAGTACCCACAAGTACAACTCATTTGCGCCCCAGTCGATCGCTTCTTTTGAAACAGCGCCAACGCCATTAACGCCTTTATTCTTCGCAAGTGCTAAAGCGGCTACAATGCCTGCTATCAATAATCCTGCTCCCATAGTGAAAACTGTTTAATACTCGTAATCATACATTTCCGCAAAGGCTTGTTCGATCTCGTTGCACAAGTCATAATCAATGCCATAGTACGCCTTTTCGCTACCCCAGAAGCCAACAATACCATGCTCGCGCGTGTCAATGTATATACTCGGACCGCCTAATGTCACAGCAAGTTCAACGGCACGCAGCGTCTTTGGAGGAGACACAATAAACGTAATGTCTAAAACTTTGTCGTTCAGATAGTCGAAAAGTTCGCCATTCTGCCACGCTTGCTCCAGTTCCTCTGCAATATATTTGCAGTTTGATCTTAAATCACTCATATTCTTTAATAATTAAATGTTATCTTCGCTGTGACTGCTGTGTTCTGCCCGTTTAATACAAACGAGTTCAGCATGTCGATATTCAGATCATCCAGGCGCAATTCATGCAGCTGCGTGTCCTCTGCATACCCGGGATTCGCAATGATAGGCGGGCGCATCATGCTACAGAACACATGATTGAAACTCCGCAAACCATCCTTGTCGCGCAAGGTCACATACAGCGGCGTTGTCGGCGCATCCCACACGTATATGCCTTTCAGCGTCTCCGGCTGCAACAAAATGTAGTTATCTACAATATCCTGTAGCGTCATTCGTCCGTTAGCCGGCAGTGGCACATCCACCGTCACGCTTTTTGTCAGTGGCGTATATTCGGCTTCTTTCGTGCCATAAATGACATACAGCAATATGCAACCGTCCACTAGGGGCGGGGTAGTAAAGAACAGACGCGACAGATTGAGCGACAACTGCTCGCCGATCTCCAGCACGTTGTTGTTTGTGTGCAACAGGTTTTCGTAAGCCAGGTTACGCACGATCTGCGCATCATCGCTTGCGTACAAGTCGAAATACAGATCCGCCACATCGCTGTGCTCCAATACCTGCGTCACGCCATCAATGGGCGACAGTGTAGTAATCCCGGCGGGTGCAAGTGCTACGATCAGTTTGTCAACAACTCGCTCGCGCCAGTTTACATTTTTCGGCAAATAGTACTCATCCACACCCTGCTGAATGTTGATTTGTACTACGTCTATGTTGTTATACAGTTTCATCGCACCACCAATTAGAAACGAGGTTTTTGTATTGCGTCTGCGCTGATCTTCTCGCCGTTCTCAATCTTTGCATTGTCTAACGTAAGGTCGCGCTCTTTGGTCAATTCCGACAGGTCACTCTCTACGATCCCCCGATCTTGCCAAAGTTTACCGCCTTTGTCTGCGCCGTTGTTAGCAATCTTCGCGCCTTTCTTCTTGCCGATCCACACCAACGCTGCACCTGCTACCAGTGCCGCAATAGCCCATGTGCTTTTTGATTTTTTCATAACTGTTCCGTTTTATCGCGTGCGTCTCGCTCGCGTTTGTATTTGTAGTTATAGTCAACTCCGATAACTGCGCCTGCGAATGTCAGGATCTCACCGAACGCAGTTAGAACACTTGGGTGAATCTCGCCTGTAGGCTGAATAACAAACCCCAATGTCAGCAGAACGCACCCGAATGCTACCAAAATAACACTCATGATTAACTGCAATGTGTTCTTTGTTTCCTGTTTCATGATCAATCAATAATATTGTTTTTTTTGAGACGCAAGACTAACCCAATAGCCTTACGCCGTGTGTCAGATCTTCACGTGTCGCGCTGTAGCCCTCGTATTATGGCTAACAGTGGAAAGTTGCGATGTCTGAACTAACATACTCTTACTATTGCTGCATAATCGGAACACAGGCAGCGAAAAGTCGAATACTTGTACGTACTGTTCTATAGGCGAAGCCTCATAGTGTACATACCCTATCTCCGGTGTGATCACAGTCATATCCATGTC
>JAEIGA010003485.1_pt1 | contig 24622 bp, 23 predicted proteins | sample 9270691 | NCBI WGS metagenome assembly JAEIGA01 (sample SAMN17057246, study PRJNA624740) | gut metagenome | biome: biome; isolation source: fecal sample | host: Bos grunniens | place: China: Xizang | collected 2019
TAATTCATCCAACGGGTTGTATATTGTATGTAGAAATTACGGAACTAATATTACTTAAGGCAACTTCTAAAAATTCCACATTCTATGAAATAACTTTGTATTATAAAATAACTTTTGCGTGCTTTACGTTTTTTATCGAAATCTTTCTATTTCTTTTTCAATCAAATAGCCCACTATACTCAATCAAAAGAAAATAGAAATCTTTCTAGCAAAATTCCGCAAATCATAAGCAAAGCAATTTTTAGAAGTTTCCAAAAACGAAATATTATCAAAAAAATGTGTATCTTTGCAGATGATAAAGAGAATGATTATTCAAACAACCAGCTATTTTACAGCATGATAAATTTGTTTATGTATTTATTTTCTAGTTTCATAACTATTGGGATGATAGTTTATTTCCTAACCGCCATAAGGGGCTGGAGTTTGTGGAAAAAGTATAATGAAGGGACTGGTATTTTGGCAAAACGAGACCTATTCATGATTACTAGTGAAATGAAGAAATTGAAAGAACGTTGCGAGCTACCAGAGAACGAGTTGAGAACCTATAGAACCGTAAAAAAAGGACTTAGAATTACGATATGCTGTTTTGCGACAGCTCTTTTGATTTGGATTTTTGGTGCGATATATTCATCCTGCAACCTATGAAAAGTAGAACTTATTAGTACACAAACGAGAATGAATAACAGCATAAACGAAAGAATAAACAACATATCAGCAGAGTGGAATCCACTGCGAGTGGAGGTGGCTGTGGCAAAAGATGAGTACAAAGAATATGTGCCGACAATAATAGCGGCTATAAACGAGTGGGATAAATTAAAATGCTGCATTGAACACATTTTAAAAACGATGGGAATAGAGTACACACAAGAATGCGTTGATGACGATATAGAGTAATGTTTGCAAACGCATTTATAAGGGTTTGTCAACTTCTAAAAATAAAACTCCATAAATCATCTGCAAAGTAATTTTTATAAATCAACTAATTATAAAAACGAAATAGTATCTGAAAAAAGTCGTATCTTTGCAACGGATAATATAGACTTGTTTTATTATTACAAAACTGTATATCAATTTTGTAAGGTATTATTTTTTAATATTAGACGATTATAATTATAGAATAAATGTTCAAAATAGTCAATAAAAAGGAATTGGCACAGGATACTGTGCTTATGGATGTACATGCACCACGTATAGCCCAATCGGCTTTGCCTGGTCAGTTTCTTATAGTAAAAATGGATGAGAACGGTGAGCGAATACCACTCACCATCAGCGATTATAATTTGGAACAAGGTACCGTTACCATAGTTTTCAAAGTTATTGGCAATTCCACACGCAAAATGGCACAATACAATGTAGGCGAAAGTTTTCGCGATGTTGTAGGTCCGCTTGGTCGCCCATCGGAGTTTGTATCGCTTTCGGAAGAAGAACTTAAAACCAAGAAGTTTGTATTTGTAGGTGGTGGAGTAGGCATAGCGCCTATATACCCTCAAGTAAAGTGGCTACACAACCACGGCGTGGAAGTTGATTGCATAATAGGTGCACGCACCCATTCGCTATTGGTGTTCGAAGATGAGCTACGTAGCGTATGCAACCTTTATGTTACTACCGACGATGGCACATCGGAATATAAAGGTGTGGTAACCGAAGTACTGAAAACCCTTATTGACGGGGGCAAGAAATACGACGAAGTTATTGCCATAGGCCCGATGATAATGATGAAATTTGTATCGCAAACAGCTCATAGCTATGGAATACGCTGCACTGTAAGCCTCAACTCGCTTATGGTTGACGGAACCGGTATGTGCGGAGCCTGCAGAGTGAGCATTGGTGGCGAAACCAAATTCACCTGTGTTGACGGCCCCGAGTTTGATGCCTCGCTAGTAGATTTCGACTTGGCAATGAAACGCCAAGCCATGTACAACACCGTTGAAGGCAAAAAACAAATGGATGCCGAAGAAAAGGCCGAAGGTCACATATGCCACATAGGAGGCATAACCGAAGAGATGCGCGACAAGAAACATCGCATACCCGTACGCGAACAAGACCCCAAAGTACGTGCCAAGAACTTTGACGAAGTATGCCTAGGCTACAACGCCGAGGAAGCAATACTAGAAGCCCAACGCTGCCTAAACTGCAAGAACCCTCAGTGTGTAAAAGGCTGCCCTGTAAATATTCATATTCCCGACTTTATCAAATATGTAGCCGAAGGTAACTTTATGGAAGCGGCCAAGGTTATAAACAAAGATACAGCCCTGCCGGCAGTGTGCGGACGCGTGTGCCCACAAGAAAAACAATGCGAGGGCAACTGTGTGCTAGGCAAGAAAGGCGAACCGGTGGCAATAGGAAAACTAGAACGTTTTATTGGCGACTGGGTTAGAGAAAACAACATAGCGTTTGACAAACCGGTGGCCAACAACGGACACAAAGTTGCCGTTATAGGCAGTGGCCCTTCGGGCATAACATGTGCCAAAGAACTGATGATGATGGGCTACGACGTTACTGTTTTCGAAGCACTTCACGAATATGGCGGAGTACTTGTGTATGGCATACCGGCATTCCGTTTGCCAAAAGAGACCGTGGTACGCTACGAGATAGAGAATGTACAACGTATGGGTGTACACTTTGAAAAAGATATCATTATAGGCCGCACAGTATCCATCGACGACTTGATGGACAAAGAAGGTTTCGAAGCTGTATTTATAGGTTCGGGAGCCGGCCTTCCAAACTTCATGAACATAGAAGGTGAAAACCTTTGCGGAGTGGTTAGTGCTAACGAGTTCCTAACACGAAACAATCTTCTGTTTGCCTACAAAGAAGGCTATGAAACCCCCAACTATGTGGGCAAACGAGTAGCCGTTGTGGGTGGTGGCAATGTGGCCATGGATGCTGCCCGTACCGCTTTGCGATTGGGAGCCGAGGTTAAAATTGTGTATCGCCGTAGCGAAGACGAATTGCCGGCACGTGCCGAAGAAGTACATCATGCCAAAGAAGAGGGCGTTGAATTCCACCTACTATGCAACCCCATAGAGATATTGGGCAACAGCGAAGGCTGGGTAAGCGGAATGAAATGTGTACGCATGGAACTTGGCGAACCCGATGCTTCGGGCAGAAGAAAACCGGTGGTAATGCCAAACTCTGAATTTGTATTGGACGTAGATATGGTGATAATGAGTATAGGTACAAGTCCAAACCCACTTATTTCGAGCACAACACCGGGACTGGAAATAAACAAAAAGAACTGTATTGTTGCCGACGAAGAGAGCGGACAAACCTCACGTCCGGGAGTATTTGCAGGTGGCGATGCTGTAAGCGGTGCCGCCACAGTAATATTGGCAATGGGTGCCGGTAAAAAAGCAGCCAAAGCAATAGATGAATATATACGCAATAAATAAAGACAGTAGATAAAAATCGGGGCTGAAATTTGATAAACAAATTTCAGCCCTATTTATATTTAGATACTCTATATTGATAATATAATACTACAAATTGCTGAGCTGTTTCTTGGTTAGCTTTTTCAACACTTCGCAATAAGAATGGTCTATAAGCTCCCTTACGAAGCCTTCGCCTGCCGACGAAAGCCATATCTGATTCCAATATTTTTTATTGAAATGCCACGCCGGCTCTACAAACGAATATCGTTCACGCAACTCTATTGCACGTTCGGCATCACATTTAAGCACCAAACAATCGGGCCTATCCAGCGAAACACATGCAAATATCTTTCCTGACACTTTAAACACGAGGGTGTCATCGTCGAACGGAAAACTTTCGGTGGCACCCGCCTTTGCCAAACAATAATCGCTTAAGGTTTCGATATTCAGCATACCACATTGCCTTTGTTTACATGACCAACTTATTGTAAAACCGCCACCAACGTTCGGGTATATCGTTGTTCAATGCTGTTTGATAATCGGCATACGAACAGGCTACAAGCAGATGGCGGGCATAACGCTGTTTCAGCTCTTCATCGCAAGGAATTTCCATCCACCAACGGTCCGACTTCTTGCTTTTGTAAAACACCAATTCCAAACCTTCGTCATGCATAGGAATGGTATAACGCTTATAATTGTGCTTATCTATATATGGGAAATCTGATCTGCGATTGTAAAAGCCTTCAATGAAATACCATATGGCATGAGCTACCAAGTGTGCCGTTTGTCCATTGTTCTCGAACTTGGGATTGAGTTCGAAAAATCCTATCGACGACAACTTGTCGCTCATACCAGCATAACGTGTTATTTGACAAATCTCTTCACCATAAAAGCCATGTGGGGTAGGATTGCCATTGGCAGGGGCATCGCTCTGCCTAATTGACGATACATCTATGCTTACCATATCGGCATTACGTACCAGAGGTTCGGCCTCTTCCATATTGGAACGTATTATTCCAAGACGATAGGTGTCGAATTGCAAACTTTTCATCAAGTCAATCAAATTCTTATCTACAAAATATGACTGATAACCGATATTGGTAAAATTGAACAGATAGTTTGGCTGACTCATTACTATTTTGCTTAAATAAGAGCGTGAATTCAATGTTTCGCTATCAGCACCTATATCAAAACGAGGATCCACAGCAAATATATTTATTATCTGTCCTTGTTTTTCGTATGCTTTGTATATAGCGTATGTAAGATCTTGTCCTCCGCCAAGAATTATAGGTGTAATATTGTGGTGTAACAACTCTGCTACTACCTCTATAGTTGCAAAGTATGTATCTTTTGGTGTTTTACCGGTTTCTATATTTCCCACATCAACAAGTTCCATATCATAGTTGGGTATCGATAGGTCATATAGCTTTTTTCGTATCTCATCAGGAGCATCTTTACACCCTATATTTCCCACAGAATTACGGTCTTCTTTTATTCCCAAAAGTGCAAGACGTACTTTTTTTATTTCAGGGAAATTACCCCTTTGGGTATATGCAATAACTTTATCGCCCAATCTAGGCGAAAATTTATCGTGTACAAAACCTATCTCATCAAGGTTAATCGGCTCTAAATAAGTATCTAAATTCATATATAAGCAATATAGTTGATGATGTAAAAGTACGAAAAATTTGTGTAACTAAAATATATTTCCGAAATTTGTATCACAATATATCTGTTGAAAAACATTTACTACTAAGAATAACAAATACATACATCGATGAACTCTTCTATTGTCAAGTGGATATTACCTTTTATGATAGGGATATTGCTAAAGGAATGGTTCCCTACCAATAGCGAGATGCTATCAATAACATTATCCATAGTAATGGCAATAGGTGCAGGTATTTGTACATTTCTATCATACAAACACAAGGTTGCTAGAAACATATATATTATCTTTTTCGTCCTTACGGCAATATCCATAGGATACACCATTGCATTGCTCCACTCTCCGCTACGCAATGCCAACCACTATATATATTATATGAACAATGGCAATATGTTTGAGGCTGTAATTACCGACAAACCTTCACATACACCCAAATGCTTCAAAACTACTGCCAACATTACTATGGTAAGGACCTACAACAATGGGTGGAAACATACTACAGGTAAAGCCATATTGTATTTCCATAAAGACTCACTATCCGAAACATTACAGTATGGCGACAAAGTTGTGATAAAAGCATCTCTTACTGAAATAACACCCATTCCGAACAGTCCGGATTTCGACTACAAAGACTATATGGAGAAACGTGGTATATATGGAAGAGCATATATACGGTCGGGCAATTTTGCAATTATAGAACAATCATCGAAAAATAGCATGATGACTTTTGCCAACAAATTAAGAGATACTATGATAGGAATTATAGAGGGAAGCGAGTTGAATGAACAAGAAAAAGGTATTGCCGAAGCTATGCTACTTGGATGGGACGAAAATATTGATGATGAAACCTTTCAGAGATTTTCCAATGCAGGTATATCACATATTCTATGTGTATCAGGGTTGCATCTGGGCATAATATCAATACTGGTAGGTTATTGTCTCTTCTTTTTATCTAACAGCAAACGCAACCGAATCATTAAAGGCTGTGTACGTATAGTGGTATTGTGGTTCTTTGCCATGATAACCGGTTTGGCACCATCGGCGATGAGGGCTGCAACAATGTTCTCATTAATTGTAATTGGCGAAATGATTTCTACTCGCACCAATACTTTCAGCAATATTGCCACATCGGCTTTTATTCTTCTACTTATCAATCCCAACTATATATACGATGTAGGTTTCCAGCTTTCTTATGCGGCAGTGATAGGTATAGTTACCCTCAAACCTTTCTTTGACAACTTTATCAGTATTCCACAACCCAAAAAACATACAGAATACTACCAATGCTGCTGTAGCTCACCTTCACGAGGTATAGATGTCTTACTAAATATTTGGCAAAAAGTGGATAATGTCATTTATTGGTTGGTAAAGCAGATATTATCAGTGACCTATATATCTATTGCTGCTCAAATATTTACCACTCCTTTTCTTTTATATTATTTCCACCGGTTTCCGCTTTATTTTCTTATTGCCAATATAGCAGTAGTTCCATTTGCAGGAATTATACTTGCTACAGCCTTACTAATGGTAATATGTGCCGGAAAAGTGTTTGTAGAAGTATTCTCGTGTGAAATAACAGCAATGAATAGTGTAATGAACTTTGTATCCGGTATTCCTAATGCCACAATTAGCGATATCTATTTCGATACACCTATGTTTTGTATATCGCTGTTCTCAATATTAGTTCTTACACTTAGCATCAATCGCCGTTGGAAACCTTACCCATACATCTTTGTAATATCAATGATTATACTAGTGGCATACGCCATAGTTATGGTCTGATACTGCTATGAAAATAAATAAAATCAATGCTTTTGAAAATATATTCAATGATATTTAAGCATTCATATAATAATACTCTAGATTACAACAGTAATAAAATAACAAGAAAACAACTAGAATAAAAAAAACTTAAAATCATATACAATCCAAACATCTGAAACATTCAAAAAGCATATTCCAAATATAAAACACTAAAAAATATTATAAGCAAATATAATATCTACTCAAAAAAACAACTATTAATTACTATTGATTAGTTGAAGAAAACATTTTTTTATAAGTTTTTTCAGCAGCCAACTGTTCGGCTGCTTTTATCGAAAAATCTATTGCCGATTCGTGTGGTACTCCATCTATAAGCACACATGTCTCATATTGTTTCCTATGTCCAGCAATAATTTGAACTACCTCAAACGAAACTTTTTTCCTTTCTTTCTGTCCCCAATCTATCAATTTACTTTTAAAATTCCAATCAGATGTTGCCAATGCATCTACATCCATATAAGTATTTACCAATCGATCAATAATTATCCGACGCGTAAACTTATACCCTTTTTCAAGATACATAGCACCAACCAATGCTTCAAAAGCATCTCCATCTATAGATTTAAAAATACCAGGATTATCACGATTATAACGAATCAATCTAGAAAGACCTATTTTCTGAGCCAAACGATTGAGATTCGCTCTAGAAACTATTTTACTTCTCATTTCAGTAAGAAAACCTTCTTCTTGATAAGGATACTTCTTGAACAAAAAATCAGCCACTACAGCACTTAACACAGCATCACCTAAATATTCTAGACGCTCATTATTAAGTTTTATACCATGGTGCATCTCTTTCGACTTACTTTTATGAAGAAATGCCAACTGATACAAATCCACATTCCCTGGTTTAAAACCAAGAATATTTTTAAAGAACGCATAAAATTCTTCTGTATCTTTTGTATCTTTGCTACGCTTTTTTCTACGCAAGAACCCCAGCATGTCAACCTATTTGTTCTATTCCCTTATGAACACACACTATTAAAAAAAATCAAGTTTGCGGCACCACTTGCTCTATCGCAAAATAGTAAAAAACAAGCAAGTGGGCTCCAAACCTGTTCACAACTCCAAAAAGTCATCGTGAAAATTTCGAATCTCTTTTATTTAGTTGCATTTTCAATGAAAGCAATTGCATCACCTACTGTAGCTATTTTCTCAGCTTGATCATCTGGAATTTGAACATCAAATTCTTTTTCAAGTTCCATAATAAGTTCTACAGTGTCAAGAGAATCTGCTCCCAAATCATTGGTGAAGCTTGCTTGTGGAGTTACTTCACTTTCATCAACTCCTAGCTTATCAACTATGATAGCTTTTACTTTGTTTGTAATTTCAGACATATCTTCTAAAATTTATTAGTTAATATAAAGTGCAAAGTAACGAAAAAAAAATCACATAAACTAGTTTTTCGATATTTTTCTTTATTTACAAATCATAATTTACTAATTTCCAGAATATTGAAAAAAACTTTTTTTTTCAAATAAGAACAGATAGACAAAATATTATATATCAAAGCATTAAAGCGCAAGCAACCATATAATTCACTGTGTTACAATATAAAATAAAAATATGCTTTTTTCAATGATTTTTCAAATAAAAATCTTATTTTTGCAGTGTTTTTTGAGATAAAAATAAACATTGTGACAAGAACTCATATAAACAACTGAAAACAATATAATTACAAAGAAATACAAAAGGCAAAGAGACAAATTATATTATTAATAATCAACTAGATAAAAAAAACAGAAAAATGAAAAACAAAATCAATATTGCAATATTTGGTAGTGGTAATGGTTCCAATGCGCAACATATAAGCGAATATTTTGCTAATAATAATAAAGTAAAGATATCTACTTTCGTAGCTAATAAAAAAGATGCCTATATCACAGAACGAGCCAAAAAATTAGGAATACCATGTCGTATTTTTAACCGTAATGATTTCTACTATACCAATAACGTTGTGGACTATCTCAAAGAAATGGAGATTGATATTATTGTTTTAGCAGGTTTTTTATGGCTAATACCGGAGAACATCTTACAAGCTTACCCTCAACGCATTATCAACATACATCCAGCATTACTACCACTATATGGAGGTAAAGGAATGTATGGAATGAATGTACACCAAGCTGTTATAGATAATAAAGAAGTCGAAAGTGGCATAACTATTCATTTCGTAAATGATAAGTACGATGAAGGCACAACAATATTTCAAGCTAAATGTAATATTACACCTAAAGATACAGCAGAAACATTAGCTCAAAAAATACATCTTTTGGAATACGAACATTTTCCAAAAACAATCGAAAACGTTATTAACAATATTCTATACAATAATAAAGATAAATAACGTTATTTCACAGAGACAATACTAAAAATAAAAACATGAGAATAGCAGTAAATACACGCTTGTTTCTACATAACAAATTGGATGGAATAGGATGGTTTGGCGTTGAGACAATGAAACGTATCACACAAAATCACCCCGAACACGAGTTTTTCTTTTTCTTCGACCGCAAACCAAGTTCGGAATTCTTATTCTCATCTAATATAAACCCCATAGTCCTACATCCTCAAGCACGACATCCAATATTATGGTATCTGTTTTTCGAACATAGTATTACATATGCCCTTAAAAAATATAAAATAGACATTTTCCTATCTCCCGATGGTTGGATTTCACTAAACACTAAAGTACCAACATTAACAGTAATTCATGATTTAAACTTTGAACACTATCCTAATTTTTTATCAAAATCACACCAAAGATATATGAAGCATTACTTTCATCGTTTTGCACACAAAGCAACACGAATTGCCACTGTTTCTGAATTTTCCAAACAAGATATTGCTAAAACATACAATATTGCAAAATCTAAAATAGATGTTGTATACAATGGTTCTCATGCCAATTATCACCCTTATTCCGAAGAAATAAAGAACGCCATTAGAAATAAATATACCGATGGCAATCCTTTCTTTATTTTCATAGGCACCATACTTATGCGAAAAAATTTAGCCAACTTATTCCGTGCATTCGATATATTTAAAGAACATAATAAAAACAAAATAAAATTGGTGATCGTTGGTTCCAAAAAATGGTGGAAAGGTGAAATAGAGGACACCTACAACTCTATGAGACATAAAGATGACGTAATATTTATGGGCAGAGTAGAACCCGAGGAATTAGGGAAAATGCTTTCTGCCGCATTAGCACTAACATACATATCATTCTTCGAAGGATTTGGCATCCCAATATTAGAAAGTTTTTACGCCGAAACACCTGTAATAACATCCAAAACCACATCTATGCCTGAAGTAGCAGGAGACGGAGCTTTACTTGTCGATCCATTTTCGCTAGAAGAAATAGTTAACGCTATGAATCAAATATCAACAGATAGCGAATTACAGCAAATTTTGATTGAAAAAGGGAAAATACAACGCAACAAATTTAGTTGGGATTTAACTGCTGAAAAACTATGGCAAAGTATTCTAAGAACAATCGAATAAGAAGTAAAAAATATCATATATTTGCAGTTCTACTCTGCATATTTACATCATATTGTTTTTCGAGCTATGCACAAGCTCCCGATGAAAATTTAATATACAATCCAAGCTTTGAATCATATCAAGATTGCCCACGAAAAATTGATGCATTAGGAATTCTAACCATAGTAGATGCATGGTTTCAACCAACCAATGGTTCTGCTGACTACTTCAACACTTGCGGAATGAAAGAATGTTTCGTTCCAAATAACAAACTTGGAATACAAGAACCCCATTCAGGTAATGGATATTGCGGAATATATTGTTCTAAAACAGAATACCGAGAATATCTCCAAACGCAACTAAAACGTCCTCTAAAAGCAGGTGAAAAATATAGACTTACATTTCACGTAAGTTTGTCCGAATATTCGGCTGGTTCTGTTGCCACAATAGGAGGTGTATTTTCAAAATATCGATTATTCGATACTATAAAATCTGTACTTATGCTGAAAGAAGAACGAAAAATAAGTAAAACTATCACTCAGATAACATCAACATATTATACACCTCAAGTTGTAAATAACTATGATAATATACTAATAAATACTAAAGATTGGGATACAATTTCTGGAGAATTCATAGCAGAAGGTGGGGAAGAATACCTTACAATTGGCAACTTCTTTCCTGCTTCACATTCAAATATTACAGACTTAGATTCACTAACATACCTTCTTCCTGGAGCTTACTACTACATAGATGATATATCTCTATACTGCCTAACATGCCCACCTCCATATGATCCACCAAAAGACACTACAAACTATCAAATAGGAAATGTATTCATACTTAAAAATATCTTTTTTGACTTTGATAAAAGTAATCTTCTACAACAATCATACAACGAACTACAAAAATTAGTAGAAATACTAGAAGAGCACCCCACCATGAAAATAGAAATAGGAGGACATACTGATAATAAAGGAGCAATAGAATATAACCAACGTTTATCTGAAAACAGAGCAAAATCTGTTGTAAAATATCTAATTAACAGAGGCATCAACGAAAATCGACTGAAATATAAAGGCTATGGTGAATTAAGTCCAATAGACAACAATGATACAGAAATAGGTCGTTTCAACAATAGAAGAGTTGAGTTTAAAGTTATCGATTTATAAACCATACTACTCTTTTTTATCTATATTTACAATTTTCTGCATTTTATCTGTAATATACACAGTAAATATTGGAAACATCATCATTCCAAAAGCAGCTAAAAATACTGAAAGCAATTTTCCCACAACTGTAACAGCATATACATTAGAGCCTACAGTAGTTGCATCCATAAATGCCCACCACAATGCATCACTATAACTCTGCACTAATACATTTATAGGCTTTTCCACCACATAAAAAAGCAAACTGGAAAAATATACTACTATTGTAAGTGACAGTAAGTACGAAATAAAAAGATTCGCTATAATACTTTTAGAAAACCATTTCACCACCATTACCAATGCATAACATCCACGAATAATAGGAACGAACCTCAAGCAATAATAAATTTCATTCGAAAGATTAATTTGAAAATAAGAGACCAACGATAAATAAGGTATTGATATAAAGAAAAAGAAGAAATGTGTCAATAAATATTTTTTCTTACAGATAGATAAATATAATCCTAAGAAAAAATCAAATTGAAAGAATAAACATATCCAAAATTGAAACCATATAAAAGAAGTCAAAAAAACATCTTGAGGACACATAAAAACCTCATACGATAGAGATACAATTATTGCGAGACTAGCAATAATAACCAATATATGCAAAAACATTTGTAAAGAAATCAATTTATCTTTCATCACTACTTTTTTTTGCGAAAAGAACAACTGTTTCTAAACAAAGTTCAAAAAAATAGAAAAGGCAAGCATTTAGCTTGCCTTTTCCTTATCTAATTTATTATCTATTAGAATAATTATTCAATAACACGATAGAAAGAAACTCTTCTATTAATTGACATTTTTACATCACCAAAAGATTCAGCTTGACCTTTACCAGCTACAACTAATCTATCTTCAGCTATACCATATTTATTTACCAATACTTTCTTAGCTTCTTCAGCACGTTTTTCTGATAATTTTTGGTTGTAATCTGCACTTCCTGTATAATCTGCAAATCCTACGATAGTAAATTTATAATCAGGATTATCTTTCATTACTTGTGCAATAGCTTTCATTTTCTTCATTTCGTTAGCCGGAACAGTGTATTGATCTACACCATAAAGAATAGATAGAGGCAATGCATAGAAAGTCAATTGTTCTTTCTTTATTTGATCTATTTGAGCTCTAAGTTTAGCCAATTCTTTATCATTCTTAGCAAGTTTTTCATTATCTGCTTGAGCTTTTTCTAAAGCAGCAACTTTTTCTTGCAATGTACGTTCGCTTTTCTTAACTGCAGCTAGTTCATTCTTAGCTTGATCTCTCTCTTGAGTCAAAGCATCAAAATTTTCTTGAGTCAAAGCATTTTCTTGTTCAAGGCGAGCTTTATCAGTAGCTGTTACACCAAAATTATAAGCAAATCCCAAAGATGTGTAAAGGTAATAAGCCTTGAAACCATCCAATGGATTTCCTAAATCACCAGGAGCATAAACGCTTGCTTCCAATGCAGCAGTCCATTTTTCAGCAAAACGATAAGAAACACCTGCACCAGCATTAGCCATATAATAAATTTTACCATAGTTGTTTACTATGTAACCGCCTTTATCATATCCCATACCAGCACTTGCTAAAAGATATAATTTCCAAGCTCTTTCTGGATTATAACCTTTTATAGCATCGATAATAGAAAATGTAAAACCTGCACCCATAGACAAAGCTCTTCCCATTCCATTATTAGTCTTATGGAAAGTTCCTTGCAAACGCAAATCCCATACGTGGTTCAATTCTTTTGCTAAAAATAGATTGAAACCGTACGAAGGTTCTGTTGTAGCGTAAGCACTGCTATGATCCAAATTCAAAGTCATACCACCATTTACGCCCAAAGACCAATTGCTCCAAAAACTATAACTTGGATATTGTCTTTCTTCTGCTTGAGCTTGAGCTTGAGTTTGCTCTTCTTGTGCAAAAGCACCAAATGTACACATCATAAAAGATGTAAGCACTCCAATTTTTAATACTCTTTTCAACATAACATTTTACTTTTAATTATTTATCTTTTATTATTTCTTGTATAAGTTTTGATTTGCAAAGATACGCATATTTTTTCATATCTAAGCCTATTTTTTTCAATATTTATTTATTTTTTCCCTTAGTATAATATTTCTAGTTTAGAAACGTATTAACCTCCTAAACTAATAGATTGATTTTCAAAGTATGTGAATTTAATCATCCCTTCTTTTCTATAACTCATATCAAAGAATTTATTTTCCTATTTTGACATTCAATCTCTTAAAAAAACAGTTTTTTTTACTTTATGTTTCGAGTTTTTACAGTTTTTTTCTCCATTTTCTTTACCTTTTTTTTGATTCTACGAATATAACAAAACAATGTTTCAATTACTCTCCAAATATTTCTCGTAATTTATTATCCAACTCTCTTCCTCTTAAATTCTTTGCAATAATTTTACCATCTCTATCCAACAAAATAGTTGAAGGTATCGAAGATACACCATATAATTTTGCAGCTTCCGAACTCCAATATTTTAAATCACTGACATGATTATCCCATTTTAAATTATCATCTTTTATTGCCTTTATCCAAGATTTTTTGTCCTTATCTAACGAAACGCTGAATATCTCAAATCCTTTGGCGTTATACTTATCATACAACCTCACAACATTCGGGTTTTCTCTTCTGCAAGGTCCACACCATGACGCCCAAAAGTCGATAAGAACAACTTTACCACGCAAATCAGACAACTTCAATACATCACCACTAGGAGAAGGTAATGCTATATCCGGTGCCAATGTTCCAACAAGAAGAGCCTTCTTAATACTATCATCTATATTCTTTACGAATACATCCTCTGGATATTTTGCTATCAAAGCATCTCTTACTGATTCATATACTGTAATATATTTGGCAAACTCTTGATCAAAACATGTTACCAAAAACGCCGATATCAACACATCTTTATTATCCAATAGATGTTGCTTAATATCTTCGGTAATGATAGGATATATTTTTCTAAACTCTTGTTCAATTTCTTTCTTCCTATCAGCAGTTGCAAGTGCGTATTCCCTATTCAATATTTCTATATTGATATTTTTTTCAAGGAAACCTTTATACACCTCCATATTATCAGAACCTTTTACTGATATCAACATAGGGAATTTATCAATATTGTAGTTCAGTCTCACCCTTTCTTTAGGAGCCAAAAACCAATGTGTAGCCTCATTTTGAGATGGAAGAAATTGAACAACATATAGCGTAGGCTTCTTTACAATCATCTCTACTTTATAATCTCCTTTGCTATCGACATCAATAGTATCTACAGGAACTATGGAATTACCTACAACTTCGCTTATCATCATTTTATTGTAGATTGTTTCGGATTTAAAATTCAGGTTTCCTGAAACCACCGTCTTTTGTGCATAAGATATCGAACAAAGAGATAATAAGGCGATAATGGCCAAACTCATATTTCTTTTCATCATATTCTTTATTTTTTCTTTATTATATCTATTGTCTTTTGTAATTCTTTATCTGCAGACAATGTTATTCCATAATATACTTCTTTGCCATATAAGAATTTTGCTATATATGCTTTAATTAATATCCTCATTTCCATACCATACGCAGCAATAGATTTAACATCTCTTTTTATCCCCGATTTCTCTGCCGACATCAAAAAGTCTTCAAACGTTTCATCGGACAATGAGAACCCTTTCACATAGTCATCCGACTGGGGATATTTTCTCAAAAGAGAAGTTCTATTCTTCTCCACATAATCAAATGCATATTTATAAAATAAATCCTTATCTTTTAGCCTATTATAATAAATTAGCCGCACATCTTTCTCGTAAGGCAATACCACGTCGGGAAATATACCTCCCCCGGCATATACCACACGTCCTTCCTTGGTATAATATTTTGTTGTATCTGTTACTTTCTGTATTATGGAATCCGACTCCATGTCTAATACCATTCGAACAAGAAAATCTAAATAATACTCATCACTACCCTTGTCGTATGGACGTTGGATACATCTGCCCGATGGAGTATAATAACGAGCCGTTGTAAGTCTCAATACCGAACCATCAAGCATCTCAAACTGATTTTGCACCAAACCTTTACCAAATGAACGTCGCCCCACTATAAGTCCTCTATCGTTATCTTGTATAGCCCCGGCAACAACCTCGCTAGCCGAAGCCGAATATTCATTCATCATAACTACCAAACCGCCATCAACAAATACGTCATTGGCAGATGAATAATATTCTTCTTTCGGAGAATGTGCTCCTTCGATATATACTATAAGCTGACCTTGTGGTAAAAACAAATCGGCCACATCTGTTGCTTGATATAATAGTCCGCCACCATTATCCCTTAAGTCGAGGATAAGTTTCTGCATTCCTTGTAACTTCAACTTGGATAATGTAGCACACATTTCCTTATAAGTGGTGGAAGAAAATCTAGTAAGATAGATATACCCTATTTCTGTATCCAACATACCGCTATAGTGTACAGTATTAATAGGTATTCTTTCTCTTTTTAGAGAGAAATTCAATATATTGGGTTCACCCCTTCTACTTATTCCTATATTTACTATGGTTCCCCTAGGTCCTTTCAACCTTTTTACCACTTCTTTTATTGGAACCTTTTTACCACAAATAACCTCTCCATCAATGGTAACAATTCTATCTCCACCCAATATTCCTGCTTTTTCTGAAGGACCGCCCTTGGAAACCTCTAAAACAAATGCTGTATCCTTAACCATAAGCACTACCAATCCAATACCATTCAACTCTCCCTCTAGATTCTCTCTTTCACGGACAAAGTCCACCTTTGGTACATACGCCGAGTGGGGATCTAGATATTGCATAAGAAGTTGTATTGAACTTTCCTCCACCTGCTCGTAGGATATTGAATCTACATATATTTTTGGTATCAGTCGCATTATTTCTGCCATCTTGTTAGGTTTGGTTTCAACACAAACCTCGCCAGGTAATTTATTACCCCCCTTCGATGAAGGTGCTAACCATACCCCTAGCAATATCCCGACAACTAGTGCTATCGAAATAAACAATGCCACATGCGATGCTTTTACCGTTTGACTCATTCCCTTACAACAAGAATATTATAGCTATATAATTATTCATTATCTTTAGTCTAGTACACTCTGAAGCCAAGAGTTTTTCTTACTTCGTCCATTGTACGTTTAGCACTTTGGTGAGCTTTTTCTTTTCCCATCTGCATTACATCTTGCAAATACTTTTCGTTGCTTGATAGTTCAGCTATCTTTTCACGGAAAGGAGTAGTAAATGCAATCATATCTTCGGCCAATTGCTTTTTCATATCGCCGTAGCGTATTTCGCAGTTGTTGTACTTCTCCTCAAAGAATGCCACAGTGTCGGCCGAAGAAACAGCCTTCATAAGAGTAAATAGATTCTCTATCTCTACAGGTTTTTCTTGATTCATCTGAGTAGGACCCGAATCGGTTTTGGCTTTCATTATCTTTTTGCGGATAGATGCCGGATCCTCATTTAGGAATATGGCATTGCCTTCGCCTTCGGATTTTCCCATCTTGCCACTACCGTCCAATCCCGGTATCTTCACCAATTCATTTCCAAAGTTAAATGCTTGAGGCAATGGGAACACTTCGTTGCCATACATATTATTAAAGCGGTTGGCAAAAGTACGTGTCATCTCCAAATGCTGTTCCTGATCTTTACCTACAGGAACCTTTGCAGCTCTATGTATAAGTATATCGGCTGCCATAAGAGTAGGATAGGTAAGCAAACCGGCATTTACATTGTTGGGTTGCTTACGAACCTTGTCCTTAAACGATGTTACACGTTGCAATTCGCCAAGATATGTATTCATGTTCAATAGCAAATACAACTCTGCTGTTTCGGGCAAATCGCTTTGTACATATATTGTGGATTTCTCCGGATCCAAACCTGCTGCCAAATATTCTACAAGTATTTGGCGTACGTTGTTATATAAGTTATCCGGATTAGGATGAGTGGTAAGCGAATGGTAATCGGCAATAAAGAAGTAGCATTCGTATTCTTCCTGCATCTTAATGAAGTTTCGCAATGCTCCAAAATAATTTCCCAAATGTAAGTTTCCTGTGGGACGAATACCACTAAGCACTATTTCTTTTTTCATTTTTACTAATATATTATTATATTACAATAATTGACAATCATTTATATTTTATCGGAGGGAACATTATCCCTACCTAACATTTTACAAAAATACTATATTCGAACGATATTTCAAAACTATCTGTCCAAATATTCCTTGCACCGAAGCACCAATTCATTGTACCACTTACGACCAAACTTACGCACAAGTGGCACTTCCAAATATTTGTACAATGGTGTACCTACTTCCTTGCCAAGTTTCACAGCACAACTACATATATCCCATTCGTGGTAATTCACAGCATTAAAGTCGTCATAACTATCAACCCTTATAGGATAAAGATGACACGATACCGGTTTTTGGAAATCTATCTTTTTATCCAAATAGGCTTTCTCTATGGCACACATTGCCACGCCATTGTCCCAACACATATATACGCACTCCCTTCCATCAACAAGAGGTGTACATGGTTCATCGTTGATATCCAGAGCTGATACTCCGTTTTTCTCCACCTCGGCTATTCCCTTTTCTTCCATATATGGTTTCACTTCGGGATATATTTTCTTGAGGATATTAATCTCGCGTTTCTCCAATGGTGCTCCTGCATCACCTTCTATACAACAACAACCCTTACATTGTGCAAGGTCGCAACAGAATTTTTTCTCGGCAATATTTTCCGATATTATGCAATCTCCTACAATTATCATATTTACAATCAGTTTTGGTTTAATACTTCTATTATTTTATCGGCCAATACTGCCGCCAATTTGTATTTCGACTCTATAGTCCAACCTCCCACATGGGGAGTAAACACCACATTGTCGGAATCTATCAGGTACTTAAAGTCGGGAGTAAGTGAGTTTATATCCAATCCGTCTTTTGCCATATTCTCATATTCTATCACATCAAGGGCTGCACCTAGCACCTTACCACTCTGCAGTGCTTCGGCCAAATCTATAGTTTTAACCACCGCACCACGTGCTGTATTTATTATATATATAGGTTTGGCAAAAGAATTGAAAAATTTAGCATCGGCCATATAACGGGTTTCGGCGGTAAGGGGCACATGAAAACTTACCACATCGGCACGATGGTACAACTCAACCAAATCCACCTCCTCTACATAGCTGGGTGCATAGTGAGTCTTATACTTATCATAGCTTATAATATTGCAGTCGAAGCCTTGTAACCGCTTGGCAAATGAACTTCCCATATTGCCAAAACCTATTATGCCTATGGTTTTTCCTTTTATCTCCAACCCTCTGTTATCCTCGCGTTTCCAGTATCCATTCCTTATCTCGGTATTGGCTTTCACTATTTTGTTGAACAATGCCAATAATAGTCCCAATGCATGCTCACCTACTGCATCTCTATTGCCTTCGGGCGAGTTGAGGCAACGTATGCCTCGAGCTTCAGCATAATCTACATCAATGGTTTCCATTCCGGCGCCCACACGGCCTATACATTTCAGTGTGTTTACTTGCGAAAGGAAATTTCTATCTATCTCTACCTTGCTACGTACTACCATAGCATCATAGTTGTTTACCACTGCAAGCAGTTCGCCATATGACAAATCGACCTGCACATCACAATGATAGCCTGCCGCACTAAGTTTCTCGCACAATATAGGATGTGTATTATCTGTAACAAGGATTCGTTTCATATTCTTTGTAGTCGAACAAATTATATATACATAATATATTATTGTATTATCTATTGTCGTCAATCGGTTTTGGGCTTGTGTTTGGCATTATAGCGAGCCACCATCTGTTCAGTTTTTACCACTATGAAGTATGCCAAACTGCCACATCCCAAGCCCACAAAGGTGCCACATATTATGTCGCCGGGATAGTGTACTCCCAAATATGGACGACTGTAAGCTACCACAGCTGCCCATGCAAACAGTAAATAGGGCAACCACTTAAGCTTACTAGCATAGCGATATGCCAGGAATGTTGCCAAAGCAAAACAATTAGTTGCATGCGACGATACAAAGCCATACTGTCCACCGCAATGGCCATCGAACAGACGAACATCGGGCAATGCATGGCATGGACGTAATCGCATAACCACATTTTTGAACCCTACAACCGATATACGGTCACCAAGCAAAAAGCAAAGAGCTATGCCCAATAGCACAAACAATATTGCTTTGGGTTCCTTCTTGGCTGTAACAAAAATAAGTATAGCCACCAACACTATAGCCCACGACCACCCTTGACTGAATGTCCAAAGGATATAGTCCAACACTGTACAGTGATGACCATTTATCCAATAAAAAGCCTGAGTATCGAGGCTATTGAGCTTCTCCATCATACGACTCCGTCATTTTGCTCCAAATAAGATCTTTGAGTTCCATGATGTTCATACCCGATACCGAACTTATCATTATAGTATCCAATGTACGTGGCAATGTACGTTTGAGTTGCTTAAGCATCACTTCGTCCATCATGTCGCACTTGGTTACTGCCAATATACGTTTCTTGTCGAGCAGTTCGGGGTTGTACTTCTTCAGTTCGCCTAGCAGTATCTTATACTCCTTCTTTACATCTTCGCAATCGCACGATACCATAAATAGCAGTATAGAGTTTCGCTCTATATGTCTAAGAAATCTAAGACCAAGGCCTTTACCTTCGGCTGCCCCCTCTATAATACCAGGTATATCGGCCACCACAAACGAGCGGTTGTCGCGATAACTAACCATACCAAGGTTAGGCACCAAGGTAGTGAAAGGATAATCGGCTATCTCGGGTTTGGCTGCCGACACTACCGAAAGGAATGTTGATTTACCGGCATTGGGGAAACCCACCAAGCCCACATCGGCAAGCATCTTAAGTTCTATTATCACCCAACGTTCCACACGTGGTTCGCCAGGCTGTGCATAACGGGGAGTGCGGTTGGTAGCCGACTTGAAATGGTCGTTGCCCAATCCACCTCGTCCGCCTTTAACTATCACTGCCATCTGCCCGTCTTCGACTATCTCGCACAATTGTTCGCCGGTCTCAAAGTCGCGGCATACCGAACCCAGCGGCACATCTAATATTTGGTCCTTGCCTTCGCGACCGGTACATAGGTTATGCCCACCGGCTTCGCCATCTTCGGCAAATACGTGCTTGGTGTACTTGAGGTGTAGCAGAGTCCACATCTGCTTGTTGCCACGCAATATAACATGGCCCCCACGACCACCGTCGCCGCCGTCGGGACCGGCTTTGGCATTGTATTTTACACGTAGCAAATGAGCCGATCCCGCACCGCCTTTACCCGAGCGACAGCATATTTTTACATAATCTACAAAATTCGAATTCACTGCAATTCGTTATTTAGCAGCTATCTTTGCATCAATTGCTGCAATAATGTTCTTGGATATTTCTTGAATATCGCCATATCCGTTTACTTCCACATACAATCCTTTGCTCTTGTAGTAGTCGGCTACAGGCAATGTCTTACTTTCGTATTCGTGAAGACGGTTTTTGATGGTTTCTTCGTTGTCGTCCGAACGACCCGATACTTTGGCACGTTCAAGCATACGACGTACAAGTTCTTCGCGAGGAACATCAAGGCTTACCATGCACGATAGGTTAGTACCGTGGTTTTTAAGCAAGTTTTCCAAAGTTTCGGCTTGAGCCACATTGCGTGGAAATCCATCGAAAAGCACACCATTGCGTGTGTTGGTTGCAATAATTTTTTCTATTATTTCAACTACTATTTCGTCCGATACCAATTCGCCGGCATCCATAATACTTTTGATGCGTTTTCCTAGTTCAGTACCTTCGGCAATTTCTTTACGCAACATATCGCCTGTAGATACGTATGTAAGGTCGTATTTTTCAACCAACATCTGAGATTGTGTTCCTTTACCGGCTCCCGGTGCTCCAAATAATGCTATATTTATCATTTTCAATTTTGTTTTGATTAATTGTATATAACTTATAATGAACGGAAAACATAATATTACACTTTCCATTCCATTTTTCAAAGGTACATTTTTTTTCGGACATTTGCCACCTTTTCTTTCGAAATAAGTATTTTTTGTGGATTATGCATAGCTTTATCGTTGGCGGGCAAAGGGTAGGCCAATGCTAATGGTGCCATAGACCAAAGGTGGCGGCGCGGTGGCATAGGCAACGGCAGTTTGGGTGTGACCGGCTATAGGTGGCTATTTTTTCGGTAGGGTATACGCCCTATATCTTGCCTGCCTAATCCTGCAAGGCATAGGGCTTTGTGGTGCTTTGCCGCCTAGTTTTTTTTATGCATCCCCACCGGTTTTTTGCTCGTGCCTACCGGCTGTATTTTTCTGCTATACTGCATTTTTCAAAATCATAGTTTGGTTTCTTTAAATCATACTTTGGTTTTTATAAATCATAGTTTGATTTTAATAAATCATGGTTTGGTTTAAAGAAACCAAACTTTGGTTTTATAAAAACATATGGGTGTTGGAATTTCAAACCACGGCTACTAACCTACCAATTACCTAAGTGATATACCATAAGTCCATTCGATAAACTCGGCACTGAAAGCATGAGCCTTGATGGATACACCTATGTATTGGCGTTGCAAACTGCCCAAATAGTAGAACAAACCAGCCCGCTCATAGAAAGGCTGCTTGTGATATTTCCCATTTACAATATATGCTCCCACCCCTACCCGCAGGGCCACCCTCCCCCAGCGCGATTCGAAATTTGCCACCACACCTTGCGAAAAACATTCGGCTGCAGCCATATTGGCACCGGGCAAAGCCGAGGATATGGTACCATTGTACATAAAATCGTAGCCCACGCCATAAGAGAAACATGGATAAAAACTACGACTATAGGCAATGGAAAGTACCGAAGCAAAGTAGTGCCGACCGTTGTGTAACGACTCTGCCATACCCGACGAAAATGAGATATTGATGGCCCCGTACTTGGAAAAACCATATGTAGCTACAGGCACATCATAGTTATAGCCACCCCAATAGTATTCGGCGCCCACCTCTACCTGCCAAAAGTTGAGTCCCAGATTGGGGCGTACCAGCTGCCCGTTAGACGAATGGCTGAACCTAGCTCCCGCAGTAAGGGCCAGATTGTCTGTCAGAAACCAATTAATCTGCCCACCAAGGTTTATCAATGCATTGATATGCGAACCTATATATACATTGCGAGGATTGGCAACAGAGTTGGTCTTGGACAAATACGACAATCCCAAACCCAAGAAAACATCGGCCGACAGATGCCTACTCTTATAGACCGAAGGACGGATAAAAAATAATACTCCCACCTTGTTGCCCGTAAGCGAATTGTCAATATAATCGTACGACAGTTCCAATCCAAAAGATGGATATTTCCAATAGTAATGCCACCACTCGTCACCCGTCAGATTATCGGCAATATATACCGAGAAACCACACGATGGAGAGTTGATATTGGCACGAGCCTCGGCATTGTTGCACAATATATGGCCATAGCGAATGTTACCACCAACAAAAAGGTTCTGTGCCGAAAGCGGCATAGCAACAGTTATATACAACAGAAAGCCGATAAAAGTTTTGCCACATGTCATTGCCAAAAGATTGATAAGGTTATACATTAGGTATCTAAAACAACGTATAGACTATCCATGTTCGGAATAGGGCAATATTTTGCCAAGGCAAAGTAAAAATAATCAAGTATATATTATATCAAATAAAATGTGTATCTTTGCAATAGATTTCGGAAAAAGGAATCAGCAAAATATTTGGTCATTAACACAACAAACACATATAATTATGAAACACCTAAAACAAACTATGGCAATTATAGGAGCCGCAACAATGCTTAGTTCGTGCGACCCCGAACATTACAACGACTTATACTTCGACAACCAAAGCGGATACGATATAATATTTGAATATTCGGGTATATATACATATTATAACGAAGATGGACGCAGATGCCAAGGAGCACAACTAGTACCAAATGGCGAAAAAACACTTATGCTTGAAGATGGAGGAATAGGTTGTAGTGGCGAAAGAGACGACAAAGCAGATATGTTTGACTGGCTATATGGCGATAGCGTATGCTTTGTTATAGACAGCATACACCGTATTTCGTACTACTCATACGACACCCTTTCGGAAGACAGCCCCTACAACTTCAACTCACCACACTACCAACATACATACATCGACCCCAATCCCGGAAACGGTTGCGATGCAGCAAAATCAAGCCACACCTACACCATTACCGAAGAGCAGATAAACAATAGATTGGGAACACAACCATGAAGAAAACATTACTAACAACTGCCATAGCCTGCATGATAGGGATAAACGTTTCGGCAAAAGCACATTATCTATTGACTGTTTGCTTGACACGTGCATCAGGCGAACAGTAATAGATTATTTTGATTATTGGGCGCCTCTGTATCCAAATAGCATACCAAAACGATACATTACGTTTTTTACTGATACCGCGATAAAAAATATTCCCGATTCGATATACGGAATACCTACCAAAATTATTCCCTACAACAAATTAAAGAACCTTAAATACCGCAAATTTTTGAAGGAAAAATTTTATAGAATAGTCATAAACACCATAGCCCCGATACTATAGATATCAATTTGATAGTATTTAGTAGTATCAAATTTAAATGGGGAAAAGTATATGGTGAAATAGAATGTGGCGGCACAATGGGATATATCCCCGATGGTCGTTTTATTTTTAACGCTACATCAAAGCAGTGGGAATACTATACCTATGAATATATCTATAACAAAAAAGAAAAAGAGTTCAATAATTCATTATAGTAAAAACACAACAATAAATACAAATAACCATGTTAGGAACAATAGCGTGTATGATAGAAATCATACGAATAAATAATTTATAAAATAAAAAAGGGAACCCCTTAGGATTCCCTTTGAAAAAGATTGGCGGCTACCTACTTTTCCACAAACTAGTGCAGTATCATCGGCGATAAAGGGCTTAACTTCTCTGTTCGGAATGGGA
>JAEIGA010003486.1_pt1 | contig 24622 bp, 23 predicted proteins | sample 9270691 | NCBI WGS metagenome assembly JAEIGA01 (sample SAMN17057246, study PRJNA624740) | gut metagenome | biome: biome; isolation source: fecal sample | host: Bos grunniens | place: China: Xizang | collected 2019
AACGGTGCCATAGCTCAGTTGGTAGAGCAAAGGACTGAAAATCCTTGTGTCCCCGGTTCGATTCCTGGTGGCACCACTTGCAGAAAACGCTAATGACTTACAAAACAAGTTATTAGCGTTTTTTCTTTTGCCTCAAATCCTAAATTTGGCTACAATTTGACTACATTTTGGCAACTTTGTGATATTTCTGGCTCACCAAATCCAGCAATTTGCATAAAAACGAAAAACCTCGACAATCGTTTGATTATCAAGGTTTTAGCTAAGTCGGGATGACTGGATTCGAACCAGCGACCACACGCCCCCCAGACGCGTACTCTAACCGGGCTGAGCTACATCCCGCTCTGTTTTTCGTTTGCAAAGGTACATAAAAAAAGGCAAATACAAACTATTTTCACATATTTATTTTTACAAGCATGAAAAAATGGGGATTTATGGCATATAACATTCAACCAATAACAGGCGTCATCAATAACAATTTATTGTTACCTTTGCTATTACAACAGCGAAGATAGGCGGCACTCGTTGGAAATAAAACAAGTTTTATTCACTCGTTTGCACTATCTTTGCAACAGATTTCAAGAAGAATGAAATGGACAATAATATGAACAGCAAAGGAAACAGCAGAACTGATGTCAAGAAAGACCCAATGGGCCAGGCTATACACGACTATTACCATACTGGTAAAGCCGGAAAATTGCGCGTAATGTCATCTATGTTTTACGAAGATGAGATTCCTGTTGCCACACTATTCCGCACCTTTGATGATATGCCTATACAGGAACAAAAGGCTATTGAGCTGTGCCGTGGCAGAGTTCTTGACGTTGGTGCAGGCTCGGGATGCCACAGTGTTGTACTCAAGGAACGTGGATTGGATGTTGTTGCAATAGATATCTCGCAGTTATCGGTGGATGTAATGAAAGAACGTGGCATAAATGCAATGAACATTAATTTCTTCGATGAAACTTTTGTCGAGAAATTCGACACTCTGCTTTTTGCCATGAATGGAATAGGTATTGTAGGCAAGGTAGAGAACCTTGATTCATTTTTCCGCAGCGCACGACGTTTGTTGGCGCCGGGAGGACAACTGTTGCTTGATTCTTCCGACATCAGCTATGTGTTTACCGACGAAGATGGATGTATGGACATAGACCTGAATGCAGGATACTACGGTGAGATTGACTATGCCATGCGCTACAAAAATATTAAAGGAGAACCTTTCGACTGGCTATATATTGATTTTGAAACACTCTCTATGTATGCCGAGGAGCATGGTTTCAAATGCGAGAAATGCATTGATGGTGAGCATTACGACTACCTTGCCAAACTGACACTATAAACAAAGAATCTGATTAATTCAGGTTCTTTTATTTAGGTAATAATATAGATGTTGACCCAACGTTCATGCTGAGCGAAGTCGAAGCATCTATTTAAAACGCGGTTTGAGATCCAATGCCTTCGGCGATGTTGCTAATGCTCATTGTGAAATTAAAACAAGTTTTATTTCACTCGCTCAATCGCAACATTCACTCTCGTCAGGATGACAAGTTTGCGAAGAAAACGAGTCGAGAGGCAACTGCTATATTGTTGCTTTTATTTATATGATTCTTCATCTTCGGCTGCCAATGGCAATACTTCGTCTTCATTGGCTTTGTATATCTTTTTACAAGATGAGTCGGTAGATAACAACTCATCACGCAACCTGATAAACTCTTCTGCATCATCGGTCGACATTGTCTCACGTATCTCCTCGTCGGAATACATCATCGCCGCCAAACACTCGCTGAAAAGTTTTGTACCCCGTTCTATATTCTTATCGTTTTGCTTATCTGCCATAATCATCCTATTGGTGCAAATTTCAATTCGCTGCGCAACGCAACTGTTCCGTTCTCTTTAGTTACCTGTACCAGATATCGATTTTCTTCTATCTCTTTTATTCCGTAAGCCAGCTCTTCTGTGGCATCACCCTCTTTCATATATGCAACAACAAAATCTGTAAGATTGTGGGTGTTCATGTACTCCAGTGGCAGATAATCCAGTATATGGTCGAGATAACGTATGCTGTTCATGTGTCCGTTTATATCCACATCGCTGTACATTGGCTTATACTTGAAAGAAATCTCCTCGACAATGGTACGATTGATTGCCGGTATGCGCTTTATTGCCAACGGCTCGTCGGGTTCGATACATTCGTTCAGGCGAATACCAATGTCGCCATTCAAATCCACCGATGAACGCGTCTTAAGGTCAAGCATGGCGAATGTTGCAAGCATTGAAACAATCTCGTCACCCTCTTCATCAACAACACGTATGCAACGGTCGGTAAATCCATGATAAAGATTGCGCACCCACGTTTCGACAAAGAAACGCTCGCGCCATTGGGGAATACGCTTTATATGCAATGCCATACGCGCCAATACCCATCCAAGCGAATCTGTTGCGCCAAAGCCGCGCGCTTCGGCATGACGACCTGCACAACTCAACATATAATTGCACAGAGTTGTCGGACGCACTCTGCCGGCCTTGTCCACAAGAAATGTTTCCGCCATAAACGGGAAGCGGTCTATTTTTCCGTTACTGCTCATATTTATGTAAAAATGTATAGCCGTCAATTGTTCTGCTTTTTACGGCTACGCAAATTTAATAAATAATTTCGGATTAAAGATGTTGTAATGACTATTACATTCGGAGCAAAAGATTTATGCAAACTCACTCAATTCAACCCAACGGTTGGTCTTTTCATCAATGAGTTCTATAACAACCTGTATACGTTGAGATTTGGCAAGCAATGTTTCGGAATCGAGCGTTCCACTGCTCATTTCCTGTTCAAGAAGACTCTTTTCCTCTTCAAGAGCCATTATCTCGGGCTCAAGGCTTTCATACTCCTTTCGTTCCTTGAAGGTGAGTTTACGTTTTGTCTCGGTGCGGCAGGTCACTTTTTGCTGTATTCCTTTCTCAACAGGCTTTGCATTCTCTTTCTCTTCCTCGCGCCATAGACGATAGTCGGTGTAGTTTCCAGGAAAGTCCTTTATATCTCCATTGCCATTGAAGACAAAGATATGGTCAACAACTTTATCCATAAAATAGCGGTCGTGGCTGACAACGATTACACAGCCTTTGAAGTCGCGCAGATACTCTTCGAGAACCTGCAATGTTTCAATATCCAAGTCGTTGGTCGGCTCGTCGAGAACAAGGAAATTAGGATTTGCCATAAGCACGGTACAGAGATACAGACGACGTTTCTCGCCACCGCTAAGCTTATAGACATAGCTGTACTGTTTTTCGGGGGAGAAGAGAAAATGCTGCAGGAACTGCGATGCCGTAAGCATCTTGCCGGCAACAGGTATAACTTCGGCAATATCCTTGACAACATCAATAACCTTCATCTCTTCATTGAAAGAAAGACCTTCCTGACTATAGTATCCCCACTTAACAGTTTCGCCTACTTCGATGGTACCGCTATCGGGCATCGCCTTGCCGAGCAACATTTTTATGAATGTTGATTTACCTGTTCCGTTATTACCTACTACACCGAGTTTTTCATAACGCGAGAAGGTATAATAAAAGTCTTTTGTAATGACTTTTTCTCCGAACGATTTAGAGAGAGCATTCATTACAAAAATCTTGTTACCGATATATTGCGACTTGATTTCAAGCGACACCTTGCTGTCATCGCGCATGGCTGCAGCTTTTTCCTCAAGTTTATAAAAGGCCTCGATACGATATTTAGCCTTATGGGCACGCGCCTGCGGTTGACGGCGCATCCAATCAAGTTCGGTACGCAAGAGATTTCTGGCCCTGGCAGTCTCTGCCGCAAGATTTTCCAGACGCTCTTCACGTTTTTGCAAGAAATAGCTGTAATTCCCCTTATAACGATACACCTGGGTATCATCAATTTCGATAATCTCATTGCATACATTATCAAGGAAATAACGGTCGTGTGTGACCATGAGCAATGAGCCGGTCATTCGCGAAAGATATTCCTCGAGCCACTCAACCATTTCAATGTCAAGATGGTTGGTAGGCTCATCAAGAATCATCAGGTCCGGTTGCTCTATTAGCACCGCAGCCAACGCAACACGTTTCTTCTGACCGCCCGACAACTCTTTTACCGGCTGGGAGAAGTCGTTTATCTTAAGTTTTGAGAGCACCTGCTTAACGCGGTTCTCATAATCCCACGCATCAAGACGGTCCATCTCTTCCATAAGGTGCTGCAAGTCATCCGAGCCTGTTTCGAGAGCTTTCTCATAACGGGATATTATATCGGCTTTACCACTACGTTGCAGACAAGCCTCAATAACTGTTACATCAGATGCAAATTCCGGTTCCTGTTCCAAATAACCGACACGCACACCGTTACGCAAAGTGATTTTACCACTATCATGCGGCTCTTCACCTGCTATTATCTTTAGCAAAGTACTCTTGCCTTTACCATTACGTGCTACAAGACCTATACGTTGACGCTCCTCCACAACAAAAGATATATTGCTGAAGAGTTCCAGTTCACCAAAAGACTTTGATATATTCTCTATTTGCAGGTCTATAGCCATTTGTTACACAAGTATTGCCGTTTTTACTTCGATTTGCTGATTCAGGAACAACGATGCCTGATTACCGAACTTACCTTCGGATTCGGTAGTAAAAAATGTTGATGAACCACCTTTTGTACACAAAGAATCCATCTCGGGATGACGGGAAAGATAGTCCTTAAGCGATGATGCGACAGCACAGCCTTGAGTCATAATACTTATCCCCTTTGGTACATATTTCCTGATTTTATCCAGAAGAATCGGATAATGGGTGCAGCCAAGTATTATTGTATCTATCATGCTATCACGTGCAAGCAGATTTTCGATATGTCGTTTAATGAAAAAATCAGCTCCATCGCTGGCAAATTCGTTAGTCTCGACTAACGGCACCCAAATAGGACATGCTTCGCCTGTCACTTCTATATCGGGGAACAACTTGCGTATCTCAAGAGGGTAAGAGAGTGATTTTATAGTCCCCTCCGTTGCCAGCACGCCGACATGGCGACTCTTTGTTACCTCCCCGATACTTTCCACAGTGGGACGTATTATTCCAAGCACACGACGATTTGGATCAAGCAGCGGCAAATCGAGTTGCTGTATAGAGCGCAACGCCTTTGCCGATGCCGTGTTACAAGCAAGTATCACAAGCTGACAACCTTGCTCAAAAAGATAGCGCACGGCTTGACGGGTAAACTCATATACTGTATTGAACGAACGTGTACCGTATGGAGTACGCGCATTGTCACCAAGATAGATATAATCATAATCAGGCAACAGTTTCTTTATCTCGTTGTATATTGTCAAGCCGCCATATCCCGAATCAAAGATACCTATGGGACCGGCCTCTTTGGAGAAGTGAATAAGATGCTGCATCTATCTATTTATTATTAATTGAATCTATAACCTCTTCATCTTTATTTAGAACAGTTTCTATAATCTGTTCTGTTTCAAAGATTTCTGCTTTTTCAGCTTCTTCTACAGAATTTTCAATGGTTATGACATCCATCTCGGTGGCAGGAAGCTCCGTTGCCGGTATTTCCATTATGCTGTCAGTTGCGACTTCCGGACATTCAACAACATTACGTAATGGCAATTCAGGAAAAATAATGGCTGATACTATATCTTTTGTTACATCCTCTCCGAATAGAGGATTGATATATCTGTAACCGCCATTATCGGTATCTATCACATAAGACAAAGATAATTCTGTGCATACACGCACAAGAGCTGAATCGACCAAGAGACGGCTTGATGCCGTAAGAGAATCCTTTGCATGGCGCAACCATGCTTTGAGTTCGTCACGAAAAGCAATGCTGTTATCAATCAATTGCTGAAGTTCTTTCTGTCGTTTACGCAGAATTGGCTCCGGGAAATCACGATGACCGTCAAGAAAAGCCACATAGAAACGTGTCAATTCCTGTTCGTTGTGATCTATCTCCTTTAAACAACGCTGTTTGAGCATATCATAGCTATCCATTGCAACCTTGTATTGTGGCAATGAATCAAGAACAGCATTATAACTGAAGAAACCGAACTTCTCTTGCGACATCAGAACAAGTGGCGAGAAGAGAAACAACAACAATAGTTTACGCATAGTTTTTATAATATAAAGAGAGGGGGATATGGCTACCCCCCACCCGATTTTTTTATTTTAATCAGTTACCCTGGAGAAGATTCGCCGCCGGAACCGCATTTGCAGGAATACCGAGCTTTGCTCTAACCTTCATTGTAACATCCTCGCAAAGACTCTTGCTTACATAAGGGATACCACCCGATAGGTCAAAGATGCAAACATAACCACCTTCTGCACCTACTGTATCAAGCGCATTACGCAATGCCTGCTGAATAGTATACATCTTCTCCTGTTCTGCCTGCTGAAGGTTTGCTGTAACCTCCTGGCTGTATTGACGAAGACGCTCTTCGAGCTGCATCAACTCCTCATAGCGACGCTTTAGGATATTCTCAGGAACAGAATCCTTTTGCAATTTCTCAAACTCAGTACCTTTCTTTTCAAGTTCTGTACGCATACCGTTGAACTCGTCAGTGTACATCTTCTCAAGATCCTTAAGTTCTTTCTGTGCCTTTTCAAACTCAGGCATTACCTGAATAATCTCGGCAGAATTCACATAACCGAATTTCTGCTGTGCAAACATACTCATTGGTGCAATGAGCATGAGTAGAATAAAAATCTTTTTCATCTTCTTTTATATTTAATATTAAACATTTATATCATTTATCAATCGCCATAGCCTAACTTATTCAATACGTCAGCGCTAATATCTATCGAAGGAGAAGAATATATCAGACTGACAGCCGATGAACGGTCTATCACCATAGTATATTTTTTCAACTCGCAGATATCCTTTACCGCATTGTATATCTCTTCTTGAATTGGCGCCATAAGACTCTCGCGCTTCTTGTACAACTCACCTTGCGGGCCGAAATAAGTTCGTTTCAACTCGCTTGCCGCTTTCTCTGCTGCAAGAATTGCCTCTTCGCGCTCTATACGTTGTTCGTCCGAGAGAAATGCCGACTCGCTCTGATACTGCTTGTAAAGAATCTCTGCCTCCTGCAGCAGTTCTTCAATCTCTCCCTGCCAACGTTTTGACTGCTGATTAAGCTGTTCGTTTGCTCGCTCATATGCCGGAATATTCTTAAGGATATATTCCATATCGACAGTTACATATTTCTGTGCATACAATCCTGATACCATACACAGGAACAATGTCGTCATTATAAACAATCTCTTCATAGTTGCTGCTTTTTTTATTATTAGAACTCTTGTCCAAGTATGAAGTGGAAATGACTACCACCATACTGTGACGAACCAAAGACTTTGTCAAAACCGTACGCCCAATCGATACCTATCAGACCTATCATCTGCAAGAATACACGTACACCGACACCGGCACTGCGTTTCAAGTCAAAAAGGTTGAATTTTGAAGCATCTGTCCATGCGTTACCACCCTCAATAAAGGCCAATCCATATATTGTTGTAGCACTCTGCATCAAGAATGGAAAACGCAATTCAAGGCCTAAGCGTGTATATGCATAACCTTCCTGTCCATACGGTGTGAGGCTACCATTCTCATAACCACGCAAAGCTATCATATCTGTAGCATAATTATATGAGTATCCACTCATACCGTCTCCACCTACATAGAATGTTTCAAAAGGAGACTTCTTATTCTTGTTGTAAGCGCCAAGAATACCAAAGTCGGCACGTGTCATCAACACAAGATTATATTTACCCGGAGTAAGCGAAGTGTATGTTCTGCTACGGAATTTCACTTTATAATACTCAATCCACCTATGTTTCTCACGTAATTCATCCTTGTATCTCGGACTATTTACGTTTGTTGCCATATTGGCATAATCCTTTCCATCCCAAAGTGAATAGGGAGGTGTTGCAGAGGCTACCAGTGAGAACTCTGAACCTGAACGCGGGAAATATGGGTGATCGACGGTGTTACGTCCCAAGGTCAATGAAAGATTGATATTGTTACATACTCCATTAGAAATAATAAAATACTGCCAATCCTTCAACGAATAAACCTGATAGTTGAGTTCAGCCGAAAGTGTGAAATTATCATCCGGCCAACGCAGACGACGTCCCCAACCGACAGATACACCATACATCTTTATATATTTGTCCGGGTCGTAATAGGAAGATACATTGTTATATCCATAATTATATCCGTTATAATAGTTGCCATAGCCATATAAATAGTTGGCATAGTTATTATAATAGGCAGAATTATAATAGCTGTCGGCAACATCGGTCTGCATTGACATGAATGCAGAAACCGAGAATGAATTCGGGCGTTTACGTCCTAACCATGGGTCGAAGAATGATATATTGTAGGACTGATAATACGTACCATTGGTCTGCGCGCTTATGGCAAGTGTCTGTCCGTCGCCTTGCGGTATAATTCCACGACGCAATGCACTCTTTCTAAAAATGTTACGAACCGAGAAATTGGTGAATTTCAGGGCAAGTTTACCAATGACACCCGTCTGTCCCCAACCGGCCGACAATTCAATCTGGTCACTGCTCTTTGTCTCAAGTTTCCAATTCATGTCAACGGTTCCGTTCTCCGGATTAGGCACAACACCCGGATCTATCTTCTCCGGATCAAAATGTCCCATATTGGCAATGGCTCTATATGAACGTTCAAGAGCATCCATAGAGAACATACTGCCAGGCAAAGTATAGAGTTCACGACGTACGACATCTTCGTACAAACGATCGTTTCCGCTAATAGTAACACGGCCGATCGTAGCCTGGACACCCTCCACCATTCTCAATTCAAGATCTACAGAATCATTCTCTATCCTTGCTTCGGTAGGCATTACATTAAAGAATACATATCCCTCGTTGTAATACAGATTCTTTACAGCGTCCTCATCCATAAAAAGACGATTCTCCAATTCGTTCTGATTATAGACATCACCGGGTTTCATTCTCAAAACCATATCAAGCCAAGCCGTAGAGAAGACACTGTTTCCTACCCATTTGATATCGCGGATATAATACTTCTTTCCTTCCTCGACAGATATGTATATATCTACACTTGTATCATCAAACTGCGCTACACTATCCTTTACTATACGCGCATCGCGATAACCATGTTCATTATAATAGGATATAATCTTATCCTTATCCTCGTCAAAATTCTCCTTTGTAAATTTCTTTGAGCGGAACAACGTATATAGCAGGTTGTCAAAACGTGTCTTCTCGCGTGTTTTCTTCATCGCATACTTCACCTTCTTCGCAGGAAGTTCATTTACACCATCTATATATATGCGGTTTATTTTTATCTTTTCCTTCTTATCGACACTGACATCCACAATCACTTTTCCATCTGACGTAACATCGGGACGCTGTACTACTGCAACCTCGGCATTCTTATATCCTTTTTCGGCAAAATAATTCTTTATTATTCTCTTTGCACGATCGGTTATATCCGGAGTAATCTGATTACCTTTAATGATGCCTATTTTGAGTTCAAGGTCTTCGCGTTCCGATTTCTTTATACCATGAAAATTCAATTGGGATACACGGGGCCTCTGCTTCAATGCTATTCCAAGATATATTTTGTCACCGACAATACTATCTGCAGTTATACTTACATCCTCAAAAAGGCCATGCTTCCAAAAGCGCTTTATAGCAGTAGTAACCTCATCACCGGGCACAGAGATTACATCGCCAACCGAAAGGCCGGAGAGACCAATTATAATCGTAGGTTCAAGGTTTTCTGCGCCATAAAGGTTTATACCGCCAATAATATACTTATGCGATGTATTGGTATATAATATTGTAGGCTTTACAACCGTCTCCTGCGCCGACACTGCCGCCACCCCCGACAGCAATAACCAAAACAGGCATATCTTAAAGAATGAAGTATATTTCATTTTATTCAGGTTTTTCATCTTTTGTTACTTGCTCACCGGTCAAACCATATCTGCGTTGACGCTGCTGATACTCATAAACGGCTTTGCAAAGTTCACCATTGTCAAAATCAGGCCAAAGCACTTCGGTAAAGTAGAACTCCGAATATGCAGCCTGCCAAAGCAAGAAATTGCTCAAACGTTGCTCCTTTCCGGTACGAATCAACAGATCCGGATCGGGCATAAAGTTTGTCGTCAATTCGCTTGATATAAGATTATCATCAATCTCCTCCAACGACAACTCACCATCATTCACCTTTGCCGCAATAGAACGTACAGCCTCTGTTATTTCCCATTTCGAAGAATAGCTCAACGCAAGCACAAGTGTCATTCTGTCATTGCCTGCAGTTCGTTCAACGCAGGCGTTAAGACGCTCACGCACATTCTCGGGCAACTTTTCAAGGTCACCGATTATACGGAAAGCAACATTGTTGTTTACAAAAATTTCCTCCTCTATCGATTCAAACAGAAGAGCCATCAATGCGGCAACCTCTGCTATCGGACGATTCCAATTTTCAGTAGAGAATGTGTATAAAGTCAAATACCTTACCCCAAGTTTAAGAGCATTCTCAACCAACTTACGGACAGTTGCAGCACCGGCCTGATGACCTTGCGAGCGTTCCAAACCACGTTGCTGAGCCCAACGGCCATTACCATCCATGATAATTGCAATATGCTGCGGAATATTATTCTTATCTATAAGTTCAATATAGTCCATAGTTTTTAATTATTACATTTTCTGTACTTTGGCGACAAATCGTATGTCACAAATATTGACAAAAACGAATAGCCATCCTTATTTTTCAAAGCACCGCTCTTGATGCCATATGGGTCATCAAGAACAAGCGCTGCTCTATTGGTCACGTCCAATTTATCGGTGGTTGTGAAACGAAACGACAATTCACAACCGATATTCAATCGCTGGACAACCTTATATTTCACTCCCAATCCTATTGGAAGATTTGCTGCAAAAACATGTTGGGCGGGCTTTGGAGCAAAAGTAACACCCACACCGGCAAAAATATATGGCACCAAGCGGTGTGTGCTCTTATAACCGGTACCATCACCATATGCCCAAAAAGAGTATTCAAACTGTGCACCCAGTTCATACAAAGCACGAGAAAATGCCACATCAGCACCGGGATAACGATTATCATAGTCTGCAGTGTTGCCAGAGATACCTGCCACCGATAAAGCCGACTTGACAGCCATACGCGGATTAATATTGTATCGCCACAGCACTCCACCCATTGCATTTATATTCTTGAACGGAACATGATAGTTGGCATCACCGTAATATCCACTCATACCACCCATCACACCAAGTTCATAACGATATTCCAGACCATCGGCACGTACACCATTCACAAGGCACAAAATGAATGCGCCAAAGAGAACTATACGTTTAAAACCAATGTTCTTCATATATTACTTCTTAAAACCCAAACGATTGATAATTCCTCGCCACACACCTACATTGTCATCTGCAGTTATTATCCACATGTAATTATTTGAATCAACAAATGTTGCAAATGGAATATTTTTGCCTTTTAAATCACTCGGCAATTGCTGATAAAAACCTGTTGGTGCCTTCCACACAATTCCATTGTCTTTTGATATATAGAACGAATTGAAAGCCCCCACCGCCTTATCACAAACCATACCATTTCCACCAAAAGCATAAAGGAAGTTATCATAACGTACCACAGCAAGACTTTCAAGAGCAGGACAAGGATAACTATTATCTGTATTTTCAAACCTAACCCAAGACTCTTCGTTTGAAAGTTTACTCCACACTTCGGGATTTCCATCCTTTGCAGCAGTAGGATATCCTATCAACATGTTGCGTATAATATTTTTGTTATGGCTCAAGGCATACGAAGATGTCGATATGCCATAGAGAGGGAAATCTACAGGCAACGCACTGACAACCTCAATATTTTCGCCATCCTCGGTGCGATATATATTATCTGAACTTGCAAGCCACATTACACCCTCAAGTTCAGACGCCCCAACTATTGCAACAAAGCCATATCCCTGCATAACAGGTGTCCAATTCTCCGCATCTTCCGATTTATACAAATCGCCATCAGCAACAACATATAAAGCTCCACCAAACAAATGCAAGGAAGAGAAATCGGCTGTAGATGGCAAGTTTTTCATACTAATCGACCTACTCCATACGACATCTTTGCCGATTCCGGAAGCAACAAAAACAGGATCTTTTGTAGCCAATCGACCGAAAACATATATTCGTCCATCGAATTCAACAGCCTTTTCAGGGTTTAAAGCAACACCTTTTGAGAGTTGACTCCAGGACATCAGTTCCGGTTCCACTTGATGAGCATTAATTGAGATTGTATAATATTTGCTATAATTACCATCAAGCGACATAACTCGGAATTTACGTGGAGCAGTAAAGTCAAGTGAATCCTCAAAAGTAAAGTACTTGTAGGCATCCGATTCTTCGTCATAAATCATTGCTGTACCCTCAAGAGTCATATTGACTACCACTTTTGAAAGATTTGTAGAGAACGGCAGAGAATCATTGTTGTATATATTACCCAGTGCCTGATCTATCTCAAACGAACAAGAAGAACCCGCAATCGTTTTAAAGACAAGAGTATCCTTGCCGGTTTCTGTAAATGCCGGATACTTAGAACTTATATTGCCGATACTGAAAGACTTGATATAAGCATACGGAGAGCCCGAATTCTCGGTTTCATCATTTGAACAGGACGATACAAGAAACACCATTGCCAAAACCGACAAATATATTGCTAATTTGTTTTTCATTCTTCTACATTTATATTCCAAAATGCAAATTTAGCAACATTTTTCAGTTTATAAGCCAAAACGCGCGCAAATTATATATTTTTAAATTAATTAAGATGTTTTTTACTTAGCGAAGAGCAAAATATCATTACCGCCACATTTTTTTTGCTCGGCAAGATACACTTTCGATATAACAGGAGCTGAAACGCCCTCACCGACGGCAAGCGACCTATTGATTTCAACACGCGCATTATCCCAAAGCGATGCATCAATAAACGACTGCAAGAGCTTTGCACCACCTTCAACAAGCAGGCTTTGTATTTTTAGAGAATGCAGATGGGAAAGAATCTGCGGCAATACATCATTAGAAAAGTCAAGCACAACCTGTTCAACATTTTTACCAAACTTTCCAACAATTTCTCTTGCCGTATAAACAACCGTAGGCAATGAACCATCAAACAGATTGAGCGATGGAGGCAAAACGCCGGCACGGTCAACAACAAGACGCAACGGTGCTCGCCCCGTCCAATGACGCAGGTTAAGCGAAGGATTATCGAGCAAAGCCGTACGGGTACCAACAAGAATCGCATCGTGCATGGCACGCAACTTATGCACAGCCACTTGAGACACAGGTGTAGATATATGTAGCGGAGCTCCTTCTTTACGTTCAATATCAATGAAACCATCGGCTGTTTGAGCCCATTTCAGAGTTATCGACGGACGAGCAGATCTGTTATATGTAAAGAAGGGGTGATTAATCGACAAACATTCATCCTCAAGCACGCCAACGACAACGTCAATGCCCGCCTTTTTCATTCGGGCGATACCGGCACCGTTAACACACTCGTTGTTGTCGGTAGTGCCGATAACAACACGTCTTATCCCCTCTTTGATGATGAGGTCACAACAAGGAGGTGTCTTGCCGTAGTGCGAGCAAGGCTCAAGAGTCACATAAATAGTTGACTGTTGCAACAGACACCTGTCGACAGGTTTTACTGAGCGCACTGCATTTACCTCGGCATGAGGTTCTCCGGCCCTCACATGATACCCCTCGCCTATTATACGTCCATCACACACTATCACCGCCCCCACTTGAGGATTGGGAGAAGTGCTACCGGCTGCACAACGTGCAAGCTGCAAGCAACGGCGCATATAATATTTGTCAACAGAATTCATTTGTAAATTATTTTTATCAACCAAAAACACAAGCCCGACAGATACGGAATGCCAAACATTAGCGAAGATAATATAAAAAAGCCAATCTCCTAAAACCGAGGCAACTCTTTTTTCAATGTAACAAAGACTATCTCGCTCGGCACACAAAAACGCACTTTGCGCCTTGATGTTCCTACACCGTTTGTAGTTATCACGGACGCACCCGAACTCGCCTTGTTCATTCCACGCAAGAAGCGTTTACCGTATTGCGTATTCTTTACAGGCGTATATAACCCGAAAAGACTTACTTGCCCGCCATGCGTATGTCCGGAAAAGACAATATCAGCAGTGGTTGACGAGCGCTCGGCATAGTCGGGAGTATGGCAGAGCAACATTACAAAAGCCTCATCATCGACAGATTCAGTTGGTTGTACAACAAGCGAATCATAAACAAAACTATCATATATTCCGGCAAGGTATATCGAATCAGAAGCACGATTTATTGAAACAACAGAATCGGCAAGCAGAACAATGTCAAAATCTTCCATAGCCTGCAATGCGCTCTCTTTATAACGTCGTTCGTGATTACCAAGCACGGCAAACACCCCGTCAACGGGCTTAACAGCCGCCAGTGAGTCGAAAAGCTCATTCAAGTAATCATCCGACGTCACATAATCACCCCCAAGCAACAATATATCAGCATTCTCGCTTTTCAGCCTACGCACAAGCTTTTCCAAACGTTTATGGGTAAACAGACTCGGATAATGCAAATCGGATATAAAAGCTATCTTATATTCATCGAATCCACATGGAACAGCCTCATCTGCATACGTATAACGTTTGACTCGTCCAACGCCGTTAGGCGACAAGGTAGCACAAGACGACAAATGCAATGCCATTATCAGAAACAGCATTGCATTGATTATTTTTTTTGTTTTTCTTTTCATCAAAAAACTCACCCTTTGCTGATAAGCACCGTAGCATAAGCAGTTACACCTTCCTTACGTCCCTCAAAGCCGAGTTTCTCGGTTGTCGTAGCCTTTACCGACACACAATCGACATCTATGCCAAGCACATCAGCCATAACCTGCTGCATTGCAGGAATATGAGGGTTGAGCTTAGGTGCCTGTGCTGCTACAGTAGAGTCGATATTGCCAATGGTATAACCTTTCTCTTTCAGTAGCTCGCCGGTACGGCGCAAAAGGATTTTGCTGTCGATGTTCAAGAATTCATCGGAATTATCGGGGAACTGATAGCCTATGTCGCGCAGGTTAGCCGCGCCCAAAAGAGCGTCACATATTGCATGTATAAGCACGTCGGCATCGGAATGTCCTGCCAAGCCGAATTCATAAGGGATCTTTACTCCACCAATCCAAAGGTCGCGTCCCTCCACAAATTTATGCACATCTATACCAAAGCCAACTCTTATCATAACAATCTGTTTTTATCTGCGGAAAAGATCCTTCAGGCCATCAAGGTCGAACGAAAGCGAGAATCGCAATGTCTGGTCGAGCGGATTGCTCTGTGCTGTAGAAATGAGGTATGCCGCATCAAGCGAAAAGACACTCATACGAAATCCTGCTCCTAATGTAAAATATTTTCTATTTCCTTTGTATGCATCCTCGTAGTGATAACCCGCACGAAGCGAGAACTGCTGATTATAACAATACTCGACACCTACACCACCATAAATTTCTCTCAATTCCTCCTTGAAGCCACCAGGTGCATCGGCAAACGATTTAAAGATACCCGATATAGGAGATATATCATTATATCCCGATTCATCAATCCAAGACTGATACTCTGAATAGTACGAGTTGTCGCCCTCATTATAATTCTTTTCAGCAAGGAACTGGCTATATGAAGGCTTTGTTGGCACCATAAGTTTATTCAAGTCGAGACTTACCGAAATGGTATTGTAATCATCGATTGGTACAAGGAACGATGCTCCAAGACGCATATTTGTTGGAATAAACTCGTTTGTAGCACCACCGTCGTACGATATTTTCGTACCGATATTTGACAAATTCAATCCAAGGCCGAGCAAACACTCACGGTTTCCTGCAAAAAGATACTTGTTGTAATACAAAGCAATATCTGCAGCAAAAGCATTACCGGCCGACATATCCTCGGTATAGTCATACTGCAAATCGCTATGAATATATCGCAGAGCAATAGCTGCAGAAAACGTTTCGGACAACATTCTTGAATAAGCGACATCAAATGCCATCTCATATGGTTTGATGGTCATGATTTCTTCGGCAATAACCTCTCCAAGTGAGAAATATGTCAAAGAAGCACTAACTGCGGAATAGTCACCAATACGATAGAAACCGGCGACATTAACAAGGTCGATATCGCTTACAAGCTGACGCAACCAGGGAGTGTATGACATTGACACACCCGCACGTGCAATATTGAATGGGTACTTTGCAGGATTCCAGTACTGCGAATTCGCATCAGGTTCAGTAGCCACACCCACATCACCAAGTGCACCGGCACGCGCATCAGGAGCAATAGAGAGCGAAGTAACACCTGTATATACAGGATTGAATTGCTCTTTCTGCGCCAACATAGGCAATGCCATAAGCACCACAAAAAGGAATGATAATATTCTATTCTTCGACATATTCATATTTTTTAAAGAGACATAGTATATAACTATTTTTTTTACTTTTTATTGTTTACGACAACAAATTTTAGATTCTTCGATTCAGAGACTCCATCACCTGATTTCACATACGCCCTCGCTACATACACGCCGGTTGACAAAGGAGAACCGCCATGAGCGCTACCATCCCACGAACAACGATATTCCATACCATCACACACCACGGTTTCCACGTTCTTCCACACCATCTGGCCTTGAAGGGTAAACAGTTCTATAACAACATCCAATTCGCTTTGCGGACGATTGTGGGTTATTACAAATTCCGAAACTTTACCATTCACAACAGGCATTCCTTCTATTCTAAAATCCACTTCCGGCAACAAACCAGGCTCCACTACAAATGTTATTGTTGCGGATGAAGAGTTGTTGTACAAATCCCATGCACGCAACACAAGAGTGTGCCCACCGGCTTCAAGAGCGTTGAGCGGAAGCGTTATCGTACCACGTCTGTAATCGACGGCATCAGCGGCGTAAAGACTGTTAAGATTATAGGTGTGAGCCGGATTATTGTCAACAATAGCCACCACATCGTGTCCAATACCGGAACCGACTGTATTTATACCGTTTTCATCGAATAATTCCACCAACAGGCATGGTGTCGAATTAACCTTGTCGCCATTAGCAAAGCCTGGAGTGTTCAGATAAAGTTTTATTTCAGGACCAACACCATCGTTTTCAAATTCATCAGCCGTTCCGCCAACAACAAAATCATCAAAATGTCCCTGAGCAGAACGTCTTTTCTCGGAATCGACAGCATATAGATTCAACATGCCGGATTCATTCCTATAACTGATATCCATAGGAACAGGCATATTCACCTCAAAACGGCCGTTCTTCACAACACCGACACCAGAGAAGAGCATCTTGTTATAAGCCGTATATTCATAACTGCCAAGCCCCGAATTATCAATGGTTTTCACATTCTCGATGCAATCGAACAAATTTGCATACAGCACCCCCTCGAAATCGTCAAGCGATGCCCCATTACTTGCCACCACACTTCCCTCAACAACAAGCATGCCTCCGGCCGATGCCTGTATTGGATTACCGACATCAACACCATTGACCTTTTCAACCTGTAAACGGTATTCAGGCAGTTTTAGCCTCAACGCCGGGTCTCCGAGCAGAACATATTGCAATTTATTCTCGCTCTTGTCACTGCCCAACGATATGACGTTACATTTTGCCATACGCACAGCATCGCCGACTGCAACAGCACTACCGCCATTCACCGGCGAGAGCAACATTTTCATAAATTCCTTGTTAATAACGGCATTGTAACTCTGCAGAACAGTTCGTGTTGTTGTAAAAAGACCTATTGCACCACCGGCAGAATTCATAAGTGCAGTCTCTGCGATAGAGTTATCCCCTTTGTCAAAAGGCCCGATATCACACGAAGCCGTAACCCAGAAAGGAATACGCGGCGACTTAAGCTCCGCCATATCAGAAGCCTTCCAGGTCAATTCATGAGAAAAGAGGTTTGTACTTCCGTGACCAGAATAATTAACCACAAGGGCGCCTTTGTCAAGACGGTTTTCAATTGCTTTCGTCACTTCGGGATAGCGCAGACCTGACACTGTTTTCTCCGCAACAAAATCGTCCCAATAGATTCTATCGACAACATAAGAAGGATAATAATCGCTCATTATTTTTGCAACACCTTCGGCATCTTTCATATGTTGGTTAGGTATGTTTACATCACCATCATCGGCAAGGAGAGCTATCACATTCTGCCATGCACCGGCGTCGTCATTCTTCATATAGGCAATAATCTTCTCGACAATAGCATCAGCAACAGCAACAGATGTTACCGGAATACGGCCAACACCAATATCCACCTTATCTGTCTTATGTTTATCCCCCTCATTATCATCAAGCATTCCCATGTAATCTTCAAAGACATATGCACGCACCGCATCCACAGAATTCTCAGACTCGTAACATAGCAAAAAGTCATCCTGTTTCAACTTGGGAAAGGTCAAAAGGCGATTATCATACCATGAATCACCGAGCATCAGCAGATATTTGGGAGCATCATCAGGCGTTGCAGCACGGTCGTACAACATTTTCATAAAGCGACGGTAAGCAGTAACATCGGGAGTTCCTGATGAAAACTCATTATACAACTGTTGCGCCGTCACAACCTCCACGGTGATATTGTCAACAGTGCGATGTGCATCGGCAAGTTTATTTGCAACAGAGCGGAAAAGGCCATTCGACGGTATTATTATCACCATATCGGCCTGCTCGACAGCATGCAGATTCTGATTGGGAACATCGCCTATAACTTGAACCGACGGAAATTGCCCTTTGACATCAACCACAACATACTCCTTATCGACACCTGTCGGAGCGACAACGGAATATCTGTTACCGGACAACACTCCTTTCAGCTCACGCACCATAGGCGAAGAGACATCCCAAACGCGGGTATTTGCATTACAGCCATCAATTTCGAATTTGGCATACCTTCCCGACGCTCCGGTTCTGAACGAAGCCTGCGAACCACGCAAAGCCAACTTACGGGTATAGTTCAAACGGATATAATCAAGATAGCCACTGACTGCCTTATCGTTTGTCTTTTGAACCACATATACCGACATATTATCGCCAATACCGGCTGTTATGTTGAATTTTTCATTTTCGAGTTTGCCTACCTCCCCACTTGTATTGCCCATAATGGCATAACTGCCCACCAGCTTATCGTTGGCAAAAACAGAAACTTCGCTTTTTGCCACACCATTAGTAGCAAAAGATATATCAATAACTCCATTACCATTGGCTACACCGCTTATTGGTAATTTATATTCCACTTTGCGTCCTAAAGAATAATCATAGTCATCGACAAGCACACGACCATATTGGGCATGGCTTTTCTCATCATTGTCAATTACCGCATAATCAGGGTATTCTGTAATGACAGATGATGGCTGTTGTTCAATCTTTTCCGAGGGAAATGGCAACGGGGAATCACCTTCGGTAAGGAAATAACATCCATAATTGGAATACACATTCTGCTTATGCACAAAACGCCCACCGGTATAACTCCACTCAACAACACCGTTGGCATAAAACAATACATAACCATTCTCGCGCCACAATGGAACCTCCTGTAAGTCATCAGAGAGATTTTCAAGCCCTGTCTCCGGCAGGATATGACCGCCGTAGCCGAACAGACGCACCTTCTGAGGATTTTGAAAACCCATGTTCCTTAGTTCCCCATCAGTTATTTTATGTATTCCGTTCTCCTTTACAGAAACGCGCACCCATCTGCCCTGCGCCAGCACCGAGTTTGCCACATAACGATCGGCGACAGAACGCATGGCAGATGTCCTTTGTATTGCACAAGGAGTTTTATCCACCACCAACTTATATGAATTCAAGCGGTAGTAGTCACCGCCACGCATTACCACCGGCAAGAAAGCCATATCAAGTTGAGGAGTCTTTGCCTGCACACCTATACTGCACTCAATATCTGGTTGTGAAGGCAGAGATGCATATTTTGTTTTTAACTGATAATGAGCAATCTCTTCGGCTGTCATTTTTTGATATTCGGGATATTCCACATGAGCCGAATAGGTATAATTCATATAATCTTTTGGCAAATCGACAACAGAGGCACACACAGGCAACAACGAATCATTACATGCCGAATTCCAATCGACTGTAACAAATTGCGCCTGCAACCACAGAGGGCAGAACAGCAAAAACGACAATATGATTCTATTTAAGCCCATCCGTTTACCTAACATGGAAATCCAATACCTTTTCCTCCCCTATATAACCTTGAAGATGAGTACCAATCTTCGCTTCTCCGGAACCGGCCGGCGTACCGGTGAATATAAGGTCGCCTGTCTTAAGCGTACAGAAGCGGCTTACATAAGCAATTATCTCATCAACTGAAAAATACATCTGAGACGTATTTGCCTTTTGTACAATATCCCCGTCAATAGAAAGAGAGAAATCCACATCATTTATGTCATAACGTTCAACAGGAAGAAACTCTCCAAGCACAGCCGAACCATCAAACCCCTTGCTCAAATCCCAAGGCTCACCTCTCTCGATCAACCCACGTTGCATATCACGTGCGGTAAAATCAATGCCGACAGTTATTGCATCATAATAGCGATGAGCAAAACGCGCAGGAATACTCTTGCCAAGCTTGTTTATACGCACTACAATTTCGGCCTCATAATCGACACGGCCAAGAAAATCGGGCACATAAAAATGCTTGCCGTTCTTTATTATCGCAGAATCGGGTTTCATAAAAATCATCGGAACTTCAGGGACTGCAACCGTTCCATCAAACTCCAACGCGTGTTCTGCATAGTTCTTTCCTACAGCTATAATTTTCATTTTCTATAATTTTGTTTCCGTTTCGCACTCCAGGCCTTCGAGACGATTAAACATCAACGACAGATGTGCATAGAGCGAAGTATTTTGAACAACAATATTCTCCGGGACACGTATGCGCAAAGGGGTAAAATTCCATATAGCCTTTATACCCCATACGACCATCTTGTCGGCAACTTCCTGAGCTCTATCAATGGGAACAGTAAGTATTCCAATTCTCACATTATGACGTCTCATCTGCGCCTCAAGCTCATTGATATGATATACAGGTATTCCGGCAACACTATGTCCCACCACCTTGGCATTAGTATCAAAAGCCGCAACCACTTCAAGACCGAACTGTTTAAGACCGGAATCATTGAGCAACGCGCTTCCCAAACGTCCTGCGCCAAACAGAAAAGCCTTATGGATACGTGTAAAACCGAGAAAATCCTCAAGAACCTCAAGCAAATTATCAATATCGTATCCAACTCTTGTACGACCGACTATATTTACACACGACAAATCCTTCGCTATCTGCGAAGCCACAATATTTGTCTCTTTGGAGAGACCGGTCGATGAGACATACTGCTCACCCCGCTGTTTTAACAAGCGACAAACCGACAGATACCATGGCAAGCGACGCAAAGTAGGCTCCGGCACTTTCTCTATTTTTGTAAAATCATTCATACCTATGCGCGTAATGTTTTATAATAACGTAACAAAAGTAAAGTTATTTTGCGAGGTGTTGAAATTTATAACGGGAATATTGTATATTAGCAGTCGGAAACATTGCATAACAGAACAACATAATGAAAAAGAACGATTGGAAAGAGAGGTTAAACATTGTCTATTCGACGAACCCCGATTTCGCTTATACCACCGATGAAAAGGAGGAAAATGAGACACTCCCCAAACAACAGCAGAAGTTGAGAGTAAGTATAGAAAAGAACCATAGAGGGGGCAAGACAGTAACACTTGTAAAAAACTTTATCGGCACAGAAACAGACATGAAAGAACTTGGCAAATTACTAAAGACAAAATGCGGTTCAGGAGGCAGTGTCAAGGATGGAGAAATACTTGTTCAGGGCGAATTCAAGGAAAAGATTATAGAAATATTGAAAAAAGAGGGTTATACACAAACAAAATAGCCTGTTTTGCGGATTTTTGAAATCAAATACCTATCTTCGCGGAACAAAACATACAAATAACTTAAAAACAATATAAATTATGGCAGACAGATCAAAACTATTGCTTGCAGCAGAATTGCTCAACATCAAAGCAGTGAAACTACAACCCGAGCAGCCATTCACATGGGCATCAGGATGGAAATCTCCTTTCTATTGCGACAACCGCAAGACATTGTCTTTCCCAGCATTGCGCACACGCGTAAAGCTCGGTCTTGCAAAGCTTATTCTTGACGAATTCCCAGAGGCTGACATCGTTGCAGGTGTTGCTACAGGAGCAATTGCACAGGGTGCACTTGTAGCTGAGGAACTTGCAAAACCATTCGTTTATGTTCGTCCAAAGGCTAAAGACCACGGCATGGGCAACCAGATTGAAGGCGATGTATATCCGGGTGCAAAAGTCGTAGTTGTTGAGGACCTTGTATCGACAGGCCTTAGCAGCCTTCGTGCCGTTGACGCATTGCGTGCAGCAGGCGTAGAGGTTATCGGTATGGTTGCATCATTCACATACGGTTTCGAAGTCGCTACAGAGGCTTTCGCAAACGCAGGTGTAAAACTCATCACACTCACCGACTACGAAGCTGTACTCGAGGCAGCAAAGGAGACAGGTTATATCACAGAAGAGGTTATGCCAACACTTAGAGAGTGGCGTGCCAACCCAAGCGAGTGGAGAAACGACTTGAAGTAATTCCCGATGAGCCAATACGAGAGTAGCGTAAAATGCATACCCTACCCACAAGAACAGGTATATGCAAAGCTTGAAGACCTGAACAACATTGAGGGAATAAAGGACAAACTTCCTCAAGACAAAGTAAAGGACCTGACATACAGCCGCGACGAAGCGAGCGTAAATGTACCACCCATCGGGAATGTAACACTGCGCGTAATTGACCGCGAAGAGCCCAAATGCATCAAATTAGAGATGGCCGGCTCACCAATCCCCGTCTTTATATGGATTCAGATAATCCCGGACGGTGACAGTGCATCAAAAATGCGCGTTGTGGCAAAAGCCGAGATAAACTTCATGCTGAAAGCCATGATAGAGAAACCTCTAAAAGAGGGGCTCGAAAAGATTGCCGAAGCTTTGTCCTTGATTACATATTGATTAAACAGCGAACCCACCGGATTGGTGGGTTCGCTGTTTAATCAATATACAAAAAAAACGCGTTGAAAAGAGAAAAAATCTTAAGACAACAACATATAAACAATAAAACAAAAGCAAGCACGTTTTAGAATACAAACATTTGCAATAATGAAAGCGGTTAGAATTCTTTTTATACTGGTAACAATGTTGTTTACAGCTTGCGACGACGAAAGCCAATATTCGATATACCGAGTAAATTTCGTCTTTGACAAGAGCATACATCCCTACAACCAGATAAACACATACGGTCAATTCATTTGCATAAAACGCGGAGCATCAGCCGGACTATACAATGTAACCGACGCTACAGGCTATACACAAACAGTGAACATTCCTGAACAACAGATGCAAATGAACCCGTACCACTACGGACTGGGAGGACTTATCATCGGCATACCCATGAATTGTGACGGCTATATATGGGCATATGACTGGGCCTGCCCCTCATGCGACAACCAACGCCATCGCATAGAATTGGATTACGTTATGGGGCATGCCAAATGCCCTAACTGCGCAGCAGTTTTCGACCTTAACAGCGGTGGTATAGCCATTGAAGGCAAATCAAGGCCATTATGGCATTATCGTGTCTATGATAACGCACCCAATGTCATAATACAAAATTAAAGACAAACCGCTTTTAATATCCAACAGAAAGCCCAATCTTTGCAACAAACCACGAATATACAACCACGCACGCAGTGAAATATCAAAAACAAGTTTTGTATATTTCGTTTGTTTGTTATATCTTTGCACCCGTTGTTGTAAAAAACAACAAACACATAAGGTCGCTCGAATGGTGGAATCGGTAGACACGAAGGACTTAAAATCCTTTGGCATTTAAACGCCGTGCGGGTTCAAGTCCCGCTTCGAGTACTGAAACAATCAATCCCTTGTAAGACACGCTTACAAGGGATTGATTGTTTTTATGTTAAATAAACATTTATGCAAAAATTAAAATTTTAAGAATCTATTGCAAAGTCCAAATTGACGACAAAGTGAATCTTGACAAAAGATTGTTAAATATAAAAGTTATTTATTACCTTTGTCATACAAGTTGTTTATTATGAAAAAAGCATATAATATAGATGAACAAATATCCCTATTGAAAGAATATGGGGTTATTTTCGACAACGAAGAAAAAGCGAAAGAAATACTGCTGGATGTAGGATTTTATAGAATGGGATTCTATTCTTTCCCATACGAAAAGACTTTTCCCTCATTAATAAACAGAACACACGTAGTAAAAGAGGATACAACGTTCAAAAGCATATATGACCTATATGACTTTGACACACATTTACGCAGGATATTACTAAACGCCCTTGACCGTATTGAGGTAAATATCCGTACACAAATAACATATATTGTTTCGAACCATTAT
>JAEIGA010003487.1_pt1 | contig 24621 bp, 17 predicted proteins | sample 9270691 | NCBI WGS metagenome assembly JAEIGA01 (sample SAMN17057246, study PRJNA624740) | gut metagenome | biome: biome; isolation source: fecal sample | host: Bos grunniens | place: China: Xizang | collected 2019
ATCCAAGCGAGCTTGGCATTATTTCGCTCGTTTTAAGAACTTTTGAGACAAGCTCGAAAATAGACGGCACTCGCCGCAAAATATCCAAGCAAGCTTGGCTTTATTTCGCTCGTTTGTTACTATTTTTGCCAAAAAAAGTTTTTCGTTTTATTCAAGAGAGGTTTACCTAATGAAAGTCAGTCACATAATATTAGCTGTCACAATGCTTTTTATAGCCTGTAACAGCAGTAACAAGCAAGAGCAATGCACCACAAAACAAGAGCTAAAAGGGTTCACTGTGCCCTCTATTCCCAACATTATCCCCCACGAGGAGCATACCGAATATCTATCGATTCATTTTTGGGACAATCTAAACCTAAACGACACCACACTAAGAAACGACGAGTACAGGCTTAGCTCTTATTTTGTAAGATACTTAGAAAGTCTAAACACTCTACCTGTAAAACAGGCACACGAACTGATAAAGGGTTTTATTAAGAAAATACACTGCGATAAAGAGTGGTTCGATACATTCCAGTATATGGCAAGTTACTATCTTTACAACATATCGTCGCCACTGCTGAACGAGGAGTTATATATTCCGTTTGCACAAAGCGCATTGGAGAGTAATCTTCTAACCGAGGAGGAACGCATACAATACAGCCACAGATTAGAGGTTGCCCAAAAGAACAATCCGGGAAACATTGCTGCCGATTTTAAATATATAATGCCAAACGGAAAGGAGAATACTCTGCACAGATTTACAAAGAAAGCAGAATATATCCTGCTTTTCTTTCACGATTTCGATTGCGAGAATTGTAAAGCCGCACTAAGTTTTCTTGCAAATAACAAGATTATAGATTCGCTATCGGAAAGCGGCACATTGCAGCCTCTTATGATATACACCGAGGGTGACGATGAACTATGGAGGAAACACAAAAACAGCACACCTAAAGGATGGGATTCGGGGTACGATAGAAGCGAAAGTATCAGAATGAGGCGTATATATGAGCTGCGAGCTATGCCAAGCATTTATCTTATCGATAAGAAGAATAGGGTTGTATTTAAAGACATTACTCCCGAAAAGTTATTACATAATTTGAGCGTATTACCATAAAGGAGGAAAACGGTTCTTTCGAATCATACTAGAAAAAAGTATATGCAATTCAGATGTATTTTATAAATTCTTACTATTTTCGCGATATATCTCGAAGGAACAGAGCTGTATTTGAGATAAATCTCGAAAATTTAGGTTATCTTTGAAGCGAAAATGAACTGCTGTAAATATCGAAAAAAGGCCTCACATTTTCGCCGTAATTTAAACGAATGTAAACTCTAACAAACACACAAGGTATGAAAAGACTATTTACAATCCTAACAGCACTGCTTACATTTATTGTGGCAGTAAATGCTCAATCGGCAAGTTACGACCAGTTTCCTATTAAGGTAACAGGCGGATTGACAAATAATTCCATTATTTCGCAGTACTATTGGGACTCGCCCATATACACATTTGCAAAGGCTGTCGATGGAATACGTATAACATTCCTAAAAAACAATACAGGCGAGTCATACAAAGGTTTTCCAATAGTCGCCATTGCCGATATAACAGTATATGACCGTTCATATAACGTAATAGACTACCCTGCCGACAAGATAACGACCAACTCACTTGAGGCAAGCGAGGGCTCATTGGCAGGCATTGCCGATAATAATTGGGACAGCTACTACCACTCGGCATGGAAGTATGCATCAATAACTCCCGAAGATTATGTTTACATCGATATAAAATTCAACAAGCCACAGACATCATTCTGCTTTACAATTATATCGCGTAACCTGAAAACCGCACCCGGATCTATTATTATTACCGAAAGCGGTGTAAAATATGATGGAAGCGGCGAAAGTGGCGGAAATGGTGGCAGCAACGGCGACAATAACGATAGTGAAGGCGGCAGCAACGGCGACATTGAATTTGAGCCTGTTGATATTTTCAGCGAAGATATTTGCTATGTATATCTTAGAAATGGTGGAATAGATGCCTATCAGCGTTCGACAATGGAAGGCGACTACACCATACAAAATGACACACTTGCAATTAAGATGAAAGATGGCACAACAGCCACCTACTCACAAGCCGAATATGACAGTTGCTCATCGGTGCGCCCCGAACTGCCAACAATGACATCGTATAAGTTCAACAATAAGTATAACGCCAACCTAAATGTAGATGTTATTGCCGACTCGGTAGAGAGCGTAATGAATTTTTCGTTGAATGCTATTGGTAAGAGCCTTACTGCAAGTTTCAACCTTAGCGACAACCGCGCAGTGGCATATGTGGGTCAGCAACTACAGACAAGCAAAGAGTCGCGCATCCGCTTCGACAAGCCTATACACTATGCAGTAACATACCCCGGATACAATATCATTCAGAAAGTAAAAGTTAAAGACGAGGTGTGGGACTATGGCGAGGAGATAGTAGAGGAGATTCCTCTAAGCGCTGATATGCTCTCGACAAACAAACCGTCTGAGGTTGGTGATGACCTTGACAATATGCTTGACAACAACCCTTCGACGGTATTTCACACTGTATATGGTGCCAATTACGATGCATCGGTAATCCCATACATACAGATTGAGCTTAAAGAGACTGTGCAGAATGTACGTTTCTACTATATGTCACGTACAAGCGGTAACTATAACCCCACAGGGCTTAAGCTATATGCGAGTAACGATGGTTACGAATGGACTCCCGTTGCACAATACAGCACTGCCGACGGCCTGCCTATAGACCCCGCAGGTGCCGAGTACACCTCGCCTACAATAGACCTGGGCAAGGGATACAAATATCTGCGCCTTGAGCAGACAAGCAGCGAATATCATAATAACCATATGGTATTTGCCGAGTTCCGTCTCTATGAGGTTACACCCGGCAGCGGCGAACCAACTTTAGTGCAAGAGGCTGTATATGAGACCGTAAAAATACCTTTCGGACGCCTTTACACAATAGATATCGAGTGGCTCACCGACCGCCAGAATGCTGTTCCACGAATTGACATTGACGTAGAGGGTGGCTACTCAATCACAAGCAAAGACTATTACCGTAAGGCCAACTTCCGTATCACCGGTTACGGAGTGTTCGAGGATTTCGAGGACTCGGTAGAGATTAAGGGACGCGGTAACTCGACCTGGGGTTATCCCAAAAAGCCCTATCGTTTGAAATTCGACAAGAAGAAAAAGCCCTTCGGACTGACCAACGGAAAGAGCTGGGTACTGCTTGCCAACTATCAACGTGGTTCACTTATGGCAAATGCCATAGCAATGAAGGTAGGACAGCTTGCCGAGGCACAATACACCAACCATATTATCCCCGTAGAGGTGTATATGAATGGCGAATATAAAGGCAGCTATATGTTTACCGAGAAGGTTGGATTTGCCAACAACAGCGTAGACATTGACGAAGACCTGGGCACAGGCTATATGCTTGAGCTTGACGACTATTACGACGAGACATATAAATTCAAGTCGAATAGTTACTCACTGCCTGTTAACGTAAAAGAGCCCGACCTTAGCGACATTGCAGATGCTACCGAGGCACAGCAGAAATTCCAGAATATAAAGAATGACTTTAATGCCTTTGAGACAGCTCTATACAATGGCGAGGACATAGCCTACTATCTCGACCTTGATGCTGCGGCACGCTTTATGCTCGCCAACGACCTTGTACTGAACCAGGAGCTGGGACACCCCAAGAGCACCTATCTGTGGCGCGAGGATTACACAAACCCTGCATCGAAGATTATACTTGGACCGCTATGGGACTTTGACTGGGCATTCGGCTACGAGAGCTCAAGTTCGTACTGCGTAACAGGCGCCACATCGAGCATACTATCTAATAATATGTACTATAAGGCCGGTTATCGTTTCTTCTACGACCTTATGAATAACGCACAGTTCAAGAAGCACTACCTTAAGGTGTGGAAGGAGTTTGCACAGAAAGGACATATACAAGAGGTCATCGAGTATATGGATGACTACTATAACTTTGCAAAGTCCTCTTTCGAGAACAACTATATGTTGTGGTACGATGGCTATGGCTACGATGATGACATCGACCGTATGCAACAGTGGATGCAACAGCGTCACGACTTCATCCTGGCCAATCTCGATGATGTTGACATAACCGACATCCTCTACACTCTTACAGGAGACGTCGACTGCAACAACACCTTGACAGTACACGATATTTCGCTTGCAGTAAATAAATTAGCAGGCAAGGAAGCACAAGGATTCAATTTCAAGAAAGCTGATACAAACAACAACAGCAGAATTGACAAGGCCGATATTAACAATATCACAGGACAGGTGCTTGCTGCCGACCCCATTTCGTCACTTTACTACTTTAATACTCCAATGACCAACGCGCTTCTCGTGAGCGATGATTTCGAGGCAGTAATGGAGGAGAACAGCGATATTCAGCTTACAATAAAGGAGTTTGGCGAGAGAGAGTACAAGAGCATACAAATTGATGTTGAGGTGCCCGTTGGTGCAGTGCTCAACGACGCCACCTTTACCGATGGAGCCGAGAACTCAATGGTACAGTTTAACCAGATTGGCGAGAACAGCTACCGCGTGGTATCTTATCTGCCCGACAATAACACATTCATCAACAACGAAGCATTTGCCAACCTAAGCCTCAACATTGCCGAGGTTATCCCCGAGGAGGAGTGCACTATAAAGATGACAAACATCCTTGTTGTTGACAATGATAACACCGAGCGCCGACTCGATAATTTGAATGTAGACTTTACAATATCTACAGGAATATCTTCTACTGCGGCTACAGCAACCGTTCGCGGTGGCGAGCAACTGACAATTTCGCTTCTTAAAGCGCAGAATGTGGATATATACGCTGTTGACGGACGCAAGGTGCTTAGCATAAAGGCAAGCGAAGGCACTACAAAAATAGACCTCCCTGCCGGTATATATGTAGTTCTGGGTAAGAAGGTGATTATACGTTAAAAGCTGAATATAAGAAAATAGTGAGCAGCACTGTAAAAGTACTGCTCACTATTTTTATCTGTATTTCTCCTAAAAGTCTTAAAGACCTTAAAGTATTACAATCGTTGCACCTCTTGCATCACACGCAACCAGTTTCCGCCCCAGATTTTCTCAATATCACGCTCTGTGAATCCCGCTCGCAGCAGTTCGCGTGTAACATTTCGCATCTGCGATGCGTCGGCGCAGCCAATAATAGTACCGTCGCCGTCGAAATCACTGCCTATGCCAACATGATCGATGCCTGCAACCGCTATTGCGTGTAGAAGATGACGCATAAAATCGTCGAGTGTAGCATCGCCCTCCTCGACAAGGAAACCCTTATACATTGTTATCTGCACCACTCCACCCTTTGCTGCAAGAGCGCGCATCTGCTCATCGGTGAGATTGCGCGGATGGTTACAGAGAGCCTTGCACGACGAGTGGGAACAGACAACCGGCTTGTCACTTGTCTCAAGCACCTGATAGAATGTGCTCTCGGCAGCGTGTGAAAGGTCAATCATCATACCCACGCGGTTCATCTCGCGCACAACGTCACGCCCGAAAGCGCTTAGTCCGCCATTCTCGTCACAGCCTCGTGCCGAGTCGCATATATCATTATCGCCATTATGGCACAGCGTCATATATACAACCCCCATACGGCTGTAGCGCTCAATATTTGTTATATCGTCTCCTATGGCATAGCCATTCTCTATTCCACGCATCACAGCGCGCAAGCCCTGTCGTTTAAGTGTATATAGTTCGTCGGGTGAGGATGCAAGAGCGACATAGGCGCTGCACTCATCTACCTTAGTGGCGATTGCATCTAGCAGCGCATCGGCCTTTGCTGTTGCCGCTGCAAGAGACTCGCTATCACGTGCCTCCTGCTTAAGATAGGCCACCATTGTAACAGCATCTACACCACCCTCGTCCATCTTATGCAGGTCGACAAGCGAGTTGCCACGCTCGGCTATCGAGTAGCCGTCGGCGAAGGTCATTGGCGTATCGCAGTGCGAGTCTATTGTTACTATGCGACTGTGAATATCTTTTGCGCGACGGTACAAAGCCGCCTCGCCGACAAGCCAATTGAAGAGTGGCATCATACAGCGTTGGTTATCCTTCAGGATAAAGCTCTCGGGGTGCCACTGAACACCTATTATAGAGCGTCTGTCAACAGCCTCCATTCCCTCGATTACGCCATCGGTCGCACGCGCCGAAATACGAAATCCCTGTGGGACACGAGAGACCGCCTGATGATGAAAGGTATTTACCGCCAGAGTGTCGCTCCCGAAAATAGCGGCAAGGCGCGTTCCCTGTTCAAATAATACCGAGTGTGTAGCTACGCCACGCTCCTCGCTCTGGTCGTGGTTAAGCAGCCCGTCGCCTAACGCTGCATATATATCCTGATGAACCTCGCCACCAAGAGCGGCTGCAAGCGTCTGTATACCTCGGCAGATGCCAAGAATGGGCAGCTGACGGTCTACAGCAAGCAGTGTGAGCATAAGTTCTTGCTCGTCGCGTTTTGGGTTTATCGTGTGCAGAAGATTATAGTCGGGAGTCTGACCCATATAACGAGGGTCGATATCTGCTCCACCCGAGAGAAGTACTGCATCGACTGTGCGCAGCGTCTCAATAAGCGCCTCACGCCCTGCATACGGGGGGATAAGCAAGGGAACGCCCCCTGCTTCGAGTATAGAGGCATAATAGGCCTCGGCAAGGCAAGCGTTCCCATCATTGAAATTGGCTGTTATTCCTATTATAGGCCTGCAATCGGCAATAGGATAATGTCGGTGCAGTTCTTTATACTCTTTTCCAAGATTGAACTGTTCCATAGCAGTCTGTTATTCCATTGGCAAATTCCTCTTTATGCTGCTGTCGAGCACAATCATTGTCTCGGTGCTGACAACACCCGGAATACTTTGTATTCTATTGTTTAAGAGTTCCATAAGTTGCTCGTTATCCTGCGCATACATCTTGGCGAGGATAGAGTATGGGCCTGTTGTAAAAGAGCACTCTACAATCTCGGGGATGCCGCGCAAATGCTCTACTGCCTCTTTGTACATCGAACCCTTTTCGAGACGTATACCTATATAGGTACAGGTCTTATAACCCAAGCGCTTGAAATCAATTTCGTAGCAAGAACCCGAAATTATACCCATATCAATAAGATGCTGTACACGCAGGTGGATAGCAGCTCGTGATACGCCGCACATTTCGGCTACATTACGGAAAGGTATTCTTGCATCTTTCGAAATTATGCCAAGAATCTTTAGGTCGAGGTTATCGACTTTACACTCTACATTGTTCTTCATAATGTTGATGATAATTATTGTTTTTTTCGGTTATTTTCTAAGAAACTGTTTAAATTTATATCGTCAAGTTTTTTATAGAGCAAAAATTGGCATTTTTGAATATAAAAAACGACAAAACCGTCAGTTTCTAATTATATCTACAATCTCAATATCGTAAACAAGGGCACTATAAGGTTCTACACTGTTAGTACCCTCGGCTCCGTAACCAAGCTCCCAGGGGATATATATCTTGGCACGTGTGCCTTTAGGCAACACACAGAGTGCCTTTGCAAAACCCGGAATAAGGGAGTTTACACGTAGTTTTGCAACGTGGCCTCGTGACGAGTCGAACGAGCGTCCACTGACAAAAGTACCTTTGTATATGCAACATACTGTGTCGTCAATGGTGGCAGGTTCACCGCTTCCCATTGTCTCCACTTTATATTGCAGACCATCGGGCAGAGTAACCACGCCGGGACGATTGGCATTGTCGCGCATAAACTGTTCACTTGCATCGCGATACTTGAACTTATTGTAGTATGATATAGCATCGTGTGCCGACATTGTACGTTCGCCACCATATACGCTTGCAACAACGGCCTCAAGGAACAGCTCACGGTCGATTGTCTTTGTTGTATCGTTTCCGTAGAGCATCTTATGAGCCCTCTCGAGCATCACCTGTGCCTGCGCACCGATGTACTGTCCGTAAGAATAGGCAAGTTCTTTGCTGCTGTTGTCGGCCGGATAAGCATCACGTATTCCACGAACAAATTCATCGGTAAAGGCTTTATCAACCTTTAACTGCTCAAATGCCACCTGCTGTATATCTTGTGACATATAAGCACCTACAGCGTATGATATTGAATCTGTCTCATCGGCAAGCGCAAGTTCACGCTCGCCAACAGGTTGCGAACAGGCCGTAAACAGCATTGCCGTACCTGCCATTATGGTTGTCAGCCTCTTCATTAGATTGTATTAAAGTACCTTAATAAGTTCTACTTCAAAGATAAGAGCACTGTATGGAGGAATCATCTCACCTGCACCGTGCTCGCCATATGCCATCTGATAGGGGATATAAAGACGCCACTTTGCACCCTCCTTCATAAGCTGAAGCGCCTCGACCCAACCTGGGATAACCTGTGTCACGCCAAACACCGCAGGCTCGCCACGCTTTACCGAGCTATCGAAGAGAGTTCCGTCGATGAGAGTACCTTCATAGTGGCACTGTACACGGTCGGCGGCAGTGGGTTGCTTGCCGTTACCCTCGACGAGCACCTCGTACTGCAAGCCGCTGGGCAGAGTAACCACGCCCTCTTTTTTGCTGTTTGCAGCAAGGAAAGCCTCACCCTCCTCTTTCATCTTGGCATAAGCCTGTTCTGATAGTTTCTGGAACTGGTCGTTAACCACCTTTTGCGCCTCGGCGTGTGTAAGCTCGGGCTTCTCACCTTTGAGCACCGCGTTGAGAGCTGCTACAAAATCATCTACATTAATATCACTCACACCCATAGAAAGGAGGTTCTGTCCTATTCCCATTCCTAATCCGTAACTGAATTTATCCATTGCTTTTCTTCTAAATTTTATATTATTTAAAATGTATATTATATACTATATTACATTGCTTTAACCAACCTGCGTTTTTGTCATTTTGTCAAATCTACAACACAACATCTGCAGTTGATACGCTTGCGAATATACAACATTTTATTTATTATTCTTATTTTTTGCTAAAAATTTCGGTCAGAAATAAGTTTTTTTCGCGTTTCTATCACTGTTTGCGCTCCTAAATATTTACAATTTGTCAAATACCGGCATAAAAAACAAAATAACAGATTTTTTTGCGCTATAATTTCATTTAGAAACATTGGAAGAGACTCGATGTAGGATTTCTATACCTTCTTTCGTACCGCGTAGCACTTTATAGCGCCGAAACTGTTCGTAATATAGAATTTATTTTATAAATTCGCGCTGTTATTCGCGCAGGTGCGCGTATGTGCAATAATAAAATCTATAACAATATGTCCGAAACTGTGTTGTATATATTAATCGGCTCGCTACTGATAATAGTCTATTTCCTGTTCAACAAATACCGAGGTCCCATTGCCGACCATCACGACGAGCATCACGATACCCCCGACGGTGTCTGCTGCGGCCGTCACACCGTTTGCGACAAGGGGTACGACAACAGCAACCTTTATTTCGACGATGAAGAACTCGACCGCTACAAAAAGCGTGGTGAAAATGACTACACCGACGAGGAGGCCGATGAGTTCCGTCAGGTGCTTTACACAATGAAAGAGGAGGAGGTTGAGCAGTGGGTGAAATGTCTGCAAACAAGACAGATAGCCCTACCATCGCAGGTTAAGGACGAGGTGCTGCTTATGCTACAATAACAGCTATGGAGATTTTAGAGTACCAATTTTTCCAAAATGCCATTGTGGGTTGTCTGCTCACAAGCATTGCTTGTGCAATAGCAGGGACTTACATTGTCACACGCCGTCTGGTATTCATCAGCGGTGGTGTCACACACGCATCGTTCGGCGGCGTGGGATTGGGGCTCTATTTAGGTATAAGCCCACTGCTTAGTGCTATGCTCTTTGCCGTTGCCTCGGCTCTTGGGGTGCAGTGGTTAGGAGCCAACCGCCGCCTGCACGAGGACTCGGCTATTGCACTTTTCTGGATTGTGGGAATGTCATTGGGAATAATATTCAGTTTTATGACTCCCGGCTATTCATCGCAACTATCGACCTATCTTTTCGGTAATATACTCACTGTCACAACCACCGACATTACACTATTGGCAGTCGTGGCGGTTATACTATCGGCTGTTGCTGTTTTTATGCATAAAGCCATTGTATCGGTAGCATTCGACAGGGAATTTGCTGCATCACGTGGAATTCCCGTAACACTGATAGAGTCGATTATGATAACTCTGACAGCCGTTACCGTAGTGTCGGCACTGCGTCTCATTGGGGTTGTATTGGTAATATCGATGCTAACTGTTCCTGTTATGACGGCAATGCTCTTCTCTCGCAGCTATGACAGAATAGTGCTCTTATCTATCCCTATAGGTTTTGGTGCATCGATTGCAGGACTTTATATTTCGTACCTTGCCGATATTCCCTCGGGAGCGACCATTGTACTTTGCACAGTGGCACTATATGCTGTTTGCCGATGTTTACCTATAGCGCACCGAGTAACACAATAAAACTCTTTTTTTTCAGTTATAATATTGATATAAACTGCCACTGTGAAAAAATACCTCCATTATATACTCCTTATTCTGCTGATTATTACCTTGGGCGGATGTGCCAGCCGTAAGAAGAATACGGCGCAGACACGTATGTACCACTCCTTCTTTGCACGATACAACACATTCTACAACGGTAACGTTGCATTCAAGAAAGGTTACGACGCGCAAACAAAAGGACACAAGGATAATTTCCTTGAACAGTTGCCCCTGCTCATTGTAAGCGACAAGGCAACAAAGGAGATAGGTAAAAGCGACTACGACAAAGCCATAGAGAAATCGCAAAAGGCAATAAAGAACCACTCGATAAAGCGTAAACCGCGCCGCGAGGCAGGCAAGAAACTCACCGAGAAAAAGAAACGTTTCTATGCACAGCGCGAATTTAACCCTTTCCTATGGCGCGCTTGGATGATGATGGCCGATGCCTATTTTCAAAAGGGTGAGTTCACTGAGGCGGCAGGAACATATATCTACATCAGCCGTCTGTACGAGAATAACCCCGATGTGCTTGCCGCTGCAAGAATAGGGCTTGCACAATGTTATGCCGAGCTCGATTGGCTATACGAGGCCGAGGAGCTTCTATCGCGTATAAAGCGCGACAGTATGCCCGCATCGCTTGGCAACACATTGGCACACGCAAATGCCAATATGCTCATACGCCAGAAGCGTTACGAGGAGGCCATCCCCCACATCGAGAAGGCTATTAAACGTAAAGGGATAGGTGCCACCGAGCGTGGACGAGAATACTACCTGTTGGGACAGATACAGCAACTTTTAGGCAACAACGAGGCGGCATTCAAGGCCTACTCGAAAGTGATTGCACAAAGCCCTCCATACGAGCTTGAGATAAATGCCCGCATACGACAGACCGAGACAATGACGGGCAAAGAGAAGCGTAAGATCATACGCAAGCTCGAAAGGATGATACGCCAGGACAAGAACAAGGAATATCTATCGCAACTATACTACGCACTTGGAAACGTACATCTGAGTGCAAAAGACACATTGCAAGCTGTTCGTGCCTACGAGACAGGACTTGTAAAAGGCGGTGCAAGTGGATATGGGAAAGGGATGTTACACCTATCGCTGGCACATATTTATTGGGAGCAGCAGAAGTTCTCGAAATCGGGCAACAACTACAAAGAGGCTCTGGGAATAATAAAGAGTGAGGATGAGAAACTTGAGGAGTACAAGCGTCGTTCCGAAATCACCGGCGAGCTTGCCCCTCACACCGATATTATAGAAAAAAACAGCGAGCTTTTATATTGGAGCCGACTAAGCGAAAAAGAGCTGACAGCCGAGATTGAGAAAAAGATAGAACAGGCCGAGTTCGAGAAGGAGCTGCAGGAGTACATTGAGAAAGAACAGCGCAAGGCCGCGAAAGGGAGTGAACTTGAGAATGCCAACACCGCTGCCAATATGAACATTATGCAGTCCGACCTCGATATAGCCAAATGGTATTTCTATAACCCCAAGCTTGTATCATCGGGAATAAGTAACTTTAAAAAAAGTTGGGGCGACCGCACTCTGAAAGATTTCTGGCGACTGAGCCAAGAGAACATAACAACAGCACATAACGACACGCTCGCCTCGGATAGCAGCGCCATTGATGGGATTGTTGCCGACTCACTGCTGAACGACTCGACAGCCATTGCCGAGGAGATTCTCCCTGATACCCTTTCGACCGACCCCACCACACGCGAGTATTGGTTACAGCAGATTCCACGCAGTGAGGAGAAGCTAAAAGAGATGCACACAAGCCTTAGCAATGCCCTCTTCGATGCTGCAACCATCTTCGAGGGCAAATTGGGCGATAAGCAGTTGGCAATGAGCCATTGGGAGAGGCTTGTTAACGAGTACCCCGAATACAGCCGTATGGCCGATGTCTACTACCATCTGTTCCTCTGCTCGTCGCGTTGGGATGCCCCCGAGAAGGCCGAACTATATAAGAATCTTCTTATAACGCAATACCCCGACAGCGTAAACACGAAACGCATACAGGAGCCCGATTTCTTTGAGAGTACGGCAACAAAGCGCCACAAAGAGGACTCGATATATGTAGAGACATACGCAAGCTACACTGCTGCCGACTATGACAAGGCAATAGAGAACAACAGATACGCAGCACAGAAATACCCCAACGGGGCACATCGTTCACGTTTTATGTTCATCGACGCATTGTCGAAGCTATACTCAGGACGTCAGGACGAGGCGATTGCCGCCCTTGACACACTATTAAAAGCGTTCCCCAACGACACCGTTGCAGGAATAGCAACCGAGATAGGGACAGGAATAAAAGAGGGACGTCTGTTGCACAGCGGAATATCGACCTCTATCTGGGACCGCCGACTCGACGGTACAATAAAGGGAGAGAGCGACTCGGTAGCACAGTTCAGCGCCGAACGCAACGAGCCTTACTACTTTATTCTTGCCTTCCCCAACGACTCGCTCGACGAGAAGCGATTGCTATTTGAGATGGCGCGATACAATTTCTCGCGTTATATGGTTCGTAACTTTACAATGGAGTTCAACAAACAGGCTACAATAACCCTGCTCGAAGTAAAAGAGTTCCTTAATTTCGACGAGGCATTTGTATACCGCAAGCGTCTCTACGGCAACTCACAGATGGCAACACTGCTCGATGGAATAACAAGTATGATAATATCAAAATCGAACCTCGAATTGTTATTGAATTATTATACCTTTGACGATTATACAAAATTCTACGAGGAGCAACTGCTCTCGATACCCGAGCCCGAGATTGACGGATACACGCTTGACGAACCGTTAGAGGAGAAGCCCGAGGAGAGCAACAGGAATAGCGAGGATAGCGATAGTAAAAACAAGAACGACGACAATAGGTCGTTGTAGAGAATATAACCGATTATGGCATACCGACTACTATGGGCCGACGATGAGATTGAGCTTCTGAACGCCCACATAATATTTCTGCAAGGAAAAGGCTACGAGGTGAGACGCGTCACCAACGGTCTTGACGCTATAGAGGCTTGCAAGGAGGAGGCATTCGACCTTGTCCTCCTCGACGAGAATATGCCGGGACTAAGCGGCCTTGAGACACTTGTACAGATAAAAGAACTACTGCCGGCTACCCCTGTGGTAATGGTTACCAAGAGCGAAGAGGAGGATATTATGGAGCAGGCAATAGGCTCCAAGATTGCCGACTATCTGATAAAGCCTGTCAACCCGAACCAGATTCTGCTGGCACTGAAGAAGAACATACATCACCGCGAGATTGTAACCGAAAAGACCAACAGCGCCTATCAGCAGAATTTCGGCAAGTTAGGAATGCAGATATCCGACTCGTTGACAATAGAGGATTGGATAGATGTCTACCGCAAACTGGTCTATTGGGAGTTTCAGTTAGAGAATACCGACCAGAGTATGCGCGAACTGCTTGCCTCGCAACGCGAGGAGGCTAACAATATGTTTGCCCGCTTCATAAAGAAGAACTATATGCGTTGGATGAGTGCCGAGCGCAAAGAGCGTCCGATGATGAGCCACGACCTCTTCCGCGAGCGTATATTTCCACTGATAGACAAAGGCGAGAAGGTTTTCCTCATCGTAATTGACAATTTCCGCTACGACCAATGGCGCGTACTTGCCAACGAAATAGGCGCCGATTTTTCTATCGAGGACGAGCTATACACAAGCATCCTGCCCACAGCAACGCAGTATGCACGCAATGCTATATTCGCAGGTCTTATGCCCTCGCAAATTAAGAGTATGTACCCCAACCTATGGGTCGATGAAGAGGAGGACGAGGGCAAGAACCTTAACGAGAAGATGCTCATAGAGACACAGATAGCACGTTACCGTCGTCGAGACACATTCTCGTATAACAAGGTTATAAACTCGTCACTCGCCGACAAATACATCGATACAATAAACAATCTGCAGGGTAACAATCTGAATATCCTTGTAATGAATTTCATTGATATGCTATCGCACGCACGCACCGAGTCGATGATGGTACGCGAGCTTGCCTCGGACGAGGCTGCCTATCGTTCGATAACCCTCTCGTGGATACGTCACTCGGCTGTGACACGCCTCTTCCGCTATCTTGCCGAGAGCGACTACACAGTGATAATAACCACCGACCACGGCAGCGTGCAGGTGAACAATGCCATAAAGGTTATTGGCGACAAAAACACAAACACCAACCTGCGATACAAACTGGGAAAGACATTGAACTACAACCCCAAAGAGGTCTTCGAGATAAAAGAGCCTGCAAAGGCAATGCTCCCCTCGCCCAATGTAAGCACAAGTTACATATTTGCAACGGGTGACGATTTCTTTGCCTATCCCAACAACTACAATCACTATGTATCGTACTACAAAGATACCTTTCAGCACGGAGGAATATCCCTCGAAGAGATGCTGGTACCACTTATCACACTAAGACCAAAAAAATAATGGAGAAACATATTATAGAGATTGAGAATCTTGAAAGCTACTCGGCAGCAGCCCGAGAGTTTATTGGTAAGATGAGAGAGAGACGCATATTTGCCTTCTATGGAAATATGGGTGCAGGAAAGACCACGTTCATTAAGGCAGTTTGCCAGGAGATGGGCGTACAGGATGCCATTAACTCACCCACCTTTGCCATCGTGAACGAATATGAAGATGCCAATAGCAATACAATATACCACTTCGACTTTTACAGGATAAAAAGCATTGCCGAGGTTTATAATATGGGCTACGAGGAGTATCTCTACAGCAATGCCTACTGTTTCATCGAGTGGCCCGAGCTGATAGAGGAACTTCTACCCGAGGAGACGGTAAAGGTTACCATCGAGGAGACCCCCGATGGACGACGCAAAGTAACAATGGAATGACAACAAAATAGAACACTACACTATGAAAATTAACGCTAATGCCACAGGCACACGAACAATAGAGATTGACGAAGAGCACTTGTTAACCATACAACGATACTCGCTCTTTGAGCGCATTGCAAACAGTATGGGCATAGTAGACGAGGAGTCGTTGGAGAAGTTACGCTGCACAGTGCGTTCACTCATAGCATCACAGGGAGAGGACAGCAAGGCACTGCTGCGCTTGGCACTTGTACTCTATGACGATAATATGAAATCTCTTGGTCTGAGCAACCTAATAGAATGCTACAACAGCTGGCTGGCCGAACAACCCAAGGATGAGCCTGTAAAAGAAGAGGAATAATGGCCGAAAGAAGAATAACCGATTGGCTGCCAACCACACGCAAAGAGGCACAAGCACGTGGATGGGAGCAGATGGACGTTGTCATATTCAGTGGCGACGCCTATGTCGACCACCCCTCATTTGGCGCAGCGGTAATTGGCCGCTTGTTAGAGGCCGAGGGGCTGCGCGTGGCAATAGTTCCGCAACCCAATTGGCAGGACGACCTGCGCGACTTCAAGAAAATGGGACGTCCACGTCTCTTCTTTGGAATATCGGCAGGTTGTATGGACTCAATGGTAAACAAATACACCGCTGCCAAGCGTTTCCGCAGCGAGGATGCCTACTCGCCCGACGGCAAGCATAGTATGCGCCCCGAATATGCCACAACGGTCTATGCCAATGCATTAAAAAGTATCTTTCCCGATGCACCTGTGCTCATTGGCGGCATCGAGGCTTCGATGCGACGCTTCACCCACTACGACTATTGGCAGGACACACTAAAGAAGAGCATCCTTGTCGACAGCAAGGCCGATATTTTGGTGTATGGAATGGGTGAACAGCCCATCTTATCCATTGTAGAGAGATTGCAAAAGGAACTTGAGGCAAGCGGCGAGGAGTATATGACAGCACAGCGTGCAAAAGAGATTACTGCAGATATTCCACAAACGGGACAGCTTGTAAAGAGAGTCACCAAAGGAGACAACGACGCTCTTCTATTCTCGCACGAGGAGTGCACAAAAAGCAAAGAGAAACAGGCGGCCAATTTCTTAGCAATAGAGAAGGAATCGAACCGCGTAAATGCCCGCCGACTCATCCAGTCCTGCGCCGAGGGTGCGATAGTGGTTAACCCACCCTTTGCAACAATGACAACAGAGCAACTCGACCATAGCTTCGACCTGCCCTACACTCGCCTGCCCCACCCTAAGTACAACGGAAAGCGTATCCCGGCGTACGATATGATAAAATTCTCGGTTAACATACACCGAGGCTGTTTCGGCGGTTGCGCATTCTGCACAATATCGGCACACCAAGGCAAATTCATCGTTAATCGCAGCGAGAAGAGTATTTTGAACGAGGTGAAGGAGATTGCCAAGCTACCCGACTTTAAAGGCTATCTGAGCGATTTAGGAGGCCCGTCAGCCAACATGTATATGATGCGTGGACGCAACAGCGCAGCCTGCGCAAAATGTTCGCGTCCATCGTGCATACAACCCAAGATATGCCCCAATCTGAATATAGACCACACACCTCTGCTCGAACTTTACCGAAAAGTGGATGCACTGCCACAGATAAAGAAGAGCTTCATCGGAAGCGGAGTAAGGTATGATATGTTGCTGCACAAAAGCGGCGACAAAGCCATTGACGATGCTACGGCACGATATACTGAAGAGCTTATAAAGAATCACGTGAGCGGCCGTCTGAAGGTTGCCCCCGAGCACACCAATGAAAATGTTCTGCGACTGATGCGTAAGCCGTCGTTTACTCTGTTCCACGAGTTTAAACGCATCTTCGACCGTATAAACAACGCCAATAACCTGCGACAACAGCTTATTCCCTATTTCATAAGCAGTCACCCAGGAAGCAATATAGAGAGTATGGCCGAGCTTGCAGCCGAGACACGCCAGTTGAATTTCCATCTTGAGCAGGTGCAGGACTTTACCCCAACGCCAATGACAATGTCAACAGAGATGTATTACACCGGCATCAATCCCGAGACAAACGAGAAGGTCTACTGTGCACGCTCTATGCGCGATAAAGAGGCGCAGAGGATGTTTTTCTTCTGGTATAAGCCCGAGGAGCGTAAGCGTCTGCGCGAAACGCTGAAAAGGCTTGGACGAAACGACCTTATAAAGAGAATGGGGATATAGTCCTATTCGTAGGCAACATATAACAAACGAGTCAACAGTCGCGACTGTTGACTCGTTTGTTATTATTCCTCTACAAGTTCAAAATCCTCTTTTGTAACACCGCAAAGGGGGCAAACCCAATCCTCGGGGATATTTTCAAAAGGTGTTCCGGGCTCAATACCGCCCTCGGGGTCGCCTATCTCGGGGTCGTAAACCCAGTGGCATACTGTACATACGTATTTCTTCATAATTGTCAAGTTTTTTAAGTTTATAATTATAACATTTATCTCCTATTATTGTTTCTATAAAGTTGCTCAAAGGTACTTATCGATTATCTCTTGAATACCATCGGATGCACCTTTTTTTATTGCGGTAACACCACGTACTCCGCGCACCTCTACATCATTTGGATCGACAAGATAGATGGGCACTCCTACCGATACATAATTAAGCAGACCGGCTGCAGGATAGACATTCAATGATGTACCAATGATAATAAACACATCAATATCACGTAGTGCCAATATTGCATCTTCGATACGTGGCACCGCCTCGCCAAACCACACGATAAAAGGACGTAGTTGCGAACCGTCGGCAGCCTTGTCGCCTATCTTTATCTCGGGATTATCAGCCGGGATGTCACACACCTGTGAAAGGTCGTGCGGGGCGCGTGACGAGCAGGCCTTCATTAGCTCTCCGTGCAAGTGAATGATATTGGTGGAGCCTGCGCGCTCGTGCAGGTCATCAACATTCTGTGTGATAACGGTTACATCGTAATTTTTCTCTAACTCGGCAATAAGTCTATGCCCTCTATTAGGTTCCTTTGTGAGTAGTTCGCGGCGTCGCTTATTGTAGAACTCAAGCACAAGTGAGGGATTTGCAATGTACCCTTCGATGGTGGCAACCTGCTCAACAGGATACTCGTCCCACATACCGTTACCGCCTCGGAAAGTGCTTAGTCCACTCTCGACACTCATACCGGCCCCCGTAAGTATTGCAATTCTCTTTCTCATACTAAACATTATTATAGTTGCAAAAATAGTATATATTTTAAGATGTGCGTCAACATTTTAGTTTATTTATGTTAACTGTTTGGCAATTACACAAAAGTAAACAGTTGTTTTGGCTAATGACTATTTTATATATTAAACCTATGCAAGATAGCGTGTCAGCTGCCATATTATTGCCATTATTTATAACAAAACAGGCGCATCACCAAAAAAGTGATGCGCCTGTTTTTAGTTATCTATAGGATAGATTTATTCCTGACTCTCGGGAAGGGGGAGATACCAGTTCTCCTCGTTCTTAAGCATATTGTAGAGGCCATTGTCAACCTCGAAGTCGGCACTGTGGAGGTTGCCTGCATTGTTAAATGCACGACCTGCAACACGCTTAGCAAGAATATCCTGCCAATCGGGAGCACCACACTTCTGAGCGAACTTAGCAAAACGGATCAAGTCACCGAAACGGTTACCCTCGAAGCAGAACTCGAGTGCCAACTCGTCGAGCAAAAGACCTGATGCGTATTTAATTGTATCGACACGCTCGATTGAAGCAAGAACTGCTGCTGAATCTGCACCCTCGGTAAATTTACCGAAGTAAGCAGCAATGTTCTCGGCTGTGGGAGCATAGTAGATATTCTTTGCTGTGAAGCCCGAACCACGTGAGTGAAGACCTTTATTAGGAAGAGTTGCACTCTCACCTACGATATCAGAGAAGTCAAATGCAACCTGATCGAATGTAGCAGGTGTTACAACGATTGAATCGCTACCCTCAGCATTAAGAACGGGGTTGCCCTCCTCATCAACAACGTATGTTGTATCGGCGGGAACGTGGTTGTACTTGATAACGTAGTTCTCGTTAAGTCCCTGACCCAATGTTGCCATAGCAAGGAGATCGGCACCCTCAACACCCTCGATTGCAGCCATACCAAGAAGAGCCTCGGCGAAACGTGCATAGAGCATCTCGGCACGGTAGAATGTTACGTGTGTTGTATACTCGGTTGTTTTTACAGTAGGCAGACCGTTCATTTTACCGTTCGCTTCATAGTTGTACTTTGCAATAATGTTATTGTAGTACTCATCTACATCTTTGTTATACTGTGAACCGGTTACTGCATAACGACGAAGGTCACCCTGATAAGGCTCGGCACTGAATACATACTTTGCAGGCTCGTTGGGAGTACTCTCGTCATAGATTGTATAAACCTGACGGTTGCTGAGTGCTACATAACCGGGAGCTGCAGAAACCTGAGCTGCACCAATCACCTTGGGTGCGAATACCTCATTAAGAGCCGACATAACACCTATTGATGTAGAAGACTCGAAAGGAACACCAAAGAGACCTGTACCGTTATCGGTAAGTGCAGTAGCCTTGAAGAGGTTATGACTGTAAAGTTCTATAATTTCTGTACCTGTGTCATCGGTAAGCTCTACTTTTGTACTGTTATCGTAGATTTTGCGATTTGTTGAGGGATTAGATATTATAGGAGTATTCATAATTGAGTTATAGAGGTAGTTGGCAGCTATCTTGTAGTCACCGGGGTTACCTCTCCACAAGTGAAGCTCGGCAAGGAGAGCACGGATGGGCATAAAGAGGCTGTTGGTTGACATATTCACACCACCAACCTTAATACCTTTCCATACGGGCATAGGATAAACGCGGGGATTCTCGTAGGGAGTAAGGTCCTCGATAAGCGCCGATACCACCTCGTCGCGTGTCTTCATAGGCTGTGCCATAACCTCGGTTGCTGCGTTGTGAGTAAGGATAGGCTCGGTGAAGTAAGGAATACTACCGTAGTTGATAGCCAACTGCAGGTATGTCCAAGCGCGGATACTCTTCACTGCCACAAACTCACGAAGCATAAGCTTCTGGTTGCTACGCTCTATTGTTGTATCTACACGAGCAAGGAAGACGTTACAGTTGTTGATGATTGCATAATAATCCTTTACTGCAAGATAGGGATTCTCGGGGTCGAAATCGAAATTGCAGATACCCTGAATATCAAGTACAGCCTTGCCTTCGTTGGGAACAACGAGGTCACCACGAAGCTCACCAAAGAGTACGTGACGGTCGGCCACATTCTGAACTGACTTTACAATACCAAGCACCGAATAAACCGAGTCGTTGAGGGTAAGGTCGTTGAACTCGTGATCTACACGGGTGGTGTCAATTTCAAGCATATCCTCGCAAGAGTTCAAGAAGAGAGCTCCGCTTAAGAGAATACACAAAGTATAAAAAATATTCTTTTTCATTGTTTTCAAGTATTTTTGTTCCTCTGCTGCCCGTAGATGCCCTGAGGCACCTACGAGAGCTCGGGATAAGTTCGTTAGAGATTAACCTTAACACCCAAGTGGAAGCTGCGGCTCTGAGGAAGCAGACCTGCATCGATTCCCTGGTAGAGTACGTTGTTGTTTACCGAGAATTCGGGGTCGTTACCCAAATACTTGGTAAGTGTTAGCAGATTCTCAGCTGCACACCATACTGTTATACCCTGCAACCAGTTGAAGTTAACGGGTACATTGTATGAGAGCTGTACAGTCTTAAGACGAAGGTATGAACCATCCTCGATCCAACGATCAGAGAAGCGGGCGTTACCCATGGGGTCACCGTATACCGAGCGAGGCATATCGGTCTTCTGTCCATCAACGGTCCAACGGTTCAACATTGCAGTAGACTGGTTGAAGAAGTTCTTACCACCCTCGAGCTGTGAACGATAGTAGTTATATACATCGTTACCAAGTGAGTAGTTCATTGCTACATTCAATGTCCAATCCTTGTATGTGAAACGTGTGAAGATATTACCATAGAGGTCGGGGTTGGGGTTACCGATGATGGTCTTATCGGCATCGTCGATAACCTTATCGTCATTCATATCAACAAACTTAACGTCACCTGCCTGGAAGTAGGTTCTGTTACCGGTTGCGTCAACCTGATAGAGACCAAGCTCGTCAGCCTCGGCTACCGATGAGATAACACCGTCGGTCTTGTAACCGTAGAATGTACCTATCGCCTCGCCTACCTGAGTAAGAACCTCGGCACCGTAAACGTTTGTAGTCTTAGCAACCTGGTCGAGTGATGTAATCTCGTTCTTGTAGTGACCTGCCGAAACACCAAGCTCCCACTGGAAGTTACGTGTGTTGATGAGTTTTGCATTTACAGTAGCCTCAAATCCCATATTCTCGAGCTCGCCACCATTGCTCCAATATGTATCCATACCTGTTACGTAGTCATACTTCTTGGGAACAAGGAGGTCGCTTGTCTTAGCCATATACCAGTCTAATGATATACCCAAACGGTTGTCGAAGAACATACCATCAACACCTACGTTAAGGCGTGATGTTGTCTCCCACTGAACGCCCTCGTTCTCTACGTTACCAAGCTGAACACCCATAAATGTATTCTGGAACTTAACAGCCTGCATAAAGCTGCGGCAAGCATAGAAATCGATAGCATCGTTACCTGTAATATCGTAACCTGCGCGGAACTTCAATGAGTTAATGGGCTTAACATTGAACCAAGGCTCAGAAGAGATTAACCAAGCTGCCTGCAACGAGGGGAATACGCCCCACTGCACACCGCCCATAGAGAGACCGTCAGCCTCTTTACCGAAGCGTGAAGATGTCTCAAGTGAGAGAGCTGCCTGCAAGAAGTAACGTGTCTTGTAGCTATAGTCGGCGTTCAAATACCAAGCAAGGTTTGTCCATACATTGTCATCACCGCTATCCTTAAGGTAGTCGTAATCCTGGCTGATGCTTGTTGCCTTGTCGTTACCCGAGTTGGCACAAGAGAGGAAGTTAGAGTCAAATGCAAAACGTGTGTAACGGAATCCACCGAAGAGGTTGATGTTGTGAGCACCTGCAATCTTCGACCAGCTTACACGTGTGTCGCTCGAAATATTTGTCTCTTTACCGAAAGAAGAAGAGATGAAGTTACCAATCTTACCAAGACCCTGTGCATAGAAGTGATACTGAGTCTTGCTTGCATCGATAGCATAGGGAAGATAGTACTTCTCACTCATACGGTGCAATGTGTAGTTGAATGTCTCTGTAATCTTGAAATCGCCCAATGTCAACTCGGGAGCAACAGTAAGAGTAAAGAGTGTGTACTCCTGGTCGTTCTTGTTCTCACCCGAACCTGTGTGGATGATTGTAAGAGGGTTATACAAAGAGTTGTTATCCTGGGTACGGTTTACGTTATCGTCGATACCCCAAGCGTATGTATCTGCCTCGTCATAGGTAGAAGTCAAACCACCTGTACGGAAGAACATATAGGGGCTGAGGAAAGGCGACTTAACCATTGCCACGAAACCGGGAGAAGAGTAAGGATAGTCTGTACCCGAATTCTCCATAATACCATCGTCGAGAAGCTCACGAGCTACACGTGAATAAGCAATATCGAAACGAGTAGTAAGGTTCTTTGCAAGACTGATATCTGAGTTGAAACGGATGTTCAAACGATCGAAAGTATTCTTATCGATTGTGCTCTCACCCATTGTGTAACCCAATGAGAAGTTATACATAGCAACTTCGTCACCACCCTCTACATTTACCTTGTAGTTCTGTGTGAATGCCTCGCGATATACCTCATCGGCCCAGTCGGTCTCGTTGTGATACTTATTATAGTAGAAGTAATCGGGATCACTGTTCAAGAACTCGAAGTTCTTCTTGCTGGTGTTCATTGTACCGATAAGCTCGTTGGCATAGGTACGGTACTGCTCGGCCTTCATCATATCGGTGAGCTTGGGAGCAAGCGCGATATTTGCATAGATGTTGGCAGTGATTCGGGTAGCCATACTCTTACCACGCTTTGTAGTAATCTTGATGACACCGTTTGCAGCACGTGCACCGTAGATAGCTGTACCATTGGTAAGTACCTCTACATTGTCGATATCGTTAACATCGATAGCCGAAAGCACGTTGTTGAACATACCCATGTGCAATGCACCGTAGTCCTCTTGAAGGTCGAGGATAACATCATCGACAATCACCAAAGGCTGGCTGTTTGCGTTAAGGCTGTTGATACCACGGATGAGCATAAATGCACCAATACCGGGAGTACCTGAACGTGTAATAGAACGTACCTGAGCACCCAACTTACCCTGAATATCGGTATCGATACTTACTGCAGGGCTGATAGCTGTTGTGAAATCATCACCTGCAGTTATCTTGATGTCCTCGTTATAGTCCTTCGCAAACTTATCGCTGTAAAGGCGAACATTGATTACATCGTCCTTAAGTACGGGACGCTGAACCATAAGAAACTCGGGGGTAGAGAAACTGAGCAGTGTAACATAAGAAGGTACATTCAGTTTGTACTTACCCTCAGCGTCGGTCATTGTGGTTACTCTCTGATGACCGGTTCCTTGCACACGAACACCGGGGAGCGGTGTATTTGTGGCGGCGTCGTAAACGGTACCTGTAATAGTGCGTGCAGAGACAGCTACTGTCTGCTCGGCCTTTACAGAATCGCCAGCCTCAAAGCCTCCTGCTACCGTTGCCGAAGCGGGGATGGCCGGTGACACCAATACCATTAATGCCACCATTGATCGCATAATTTGTCGCATATACATAGTTATTTTTATTTTTTCGTATAAAACAATCATTATTCACCATCCTCGGTGTCGTTCTCATCATAGATGGGCTCAAGGAATACACAGTCGATACGCAGTGTACGCTCGAAGTTAGCATCATCATTTCTCTTCTGCAAATCGCAAGTAAGGATGAGCTCGGTCTGGATATCCTTTGCATTTGTAAGGCCATACTCGCAGAAGTCGAAGCTGAATGTGCGAGGAACGCGCAATGTATGATCGTAGCCATTCTGTGCATCAAGTTCTACGTCGTAGAGGTAGAGTGTATCCAAACGTGTGGGGTCGTTCTGAAGACCTAACCAGGTTTTCTTTGCACTGGTATCATAGATAAGTGTCTTAGCACCCGACTCACCTGAACGTGTATAGAGCTGTGCACGTATCTTAGAAGGTTTAAGGTCTGAATCGCTGATGTATGCGTTGGTTGCGTATGCAGGAACAACAACTACACCGATG